>Ga0228711_1000801_pt1 | contig 42222 bp, 13 predicted proteins | sample MedpolnodulmetaG_2_FD_177996 | JGI IMG/M metagenome (GOLD analysis project Ga0228711, IMG submission 177996) | Root nodule microbial communities from Medicago polymorpha collected in Santa Monica, California, United States - brown nodules | ecosystem: Host-associated > Plants > Roots > Nodule...
AAAAAAAAAAAAAAAAAAGTCAATCCCACCGTTTTAACTGGCGGGAACGAAAAAAAAAAAGGTCCAATCACGTCAGCCTGTGACGGTTGGACACGTGTCAGCCCCACATTCAGTCCCATCATTTGAAACGGCGGGAATGGAGAAAAAGACAAAAAAAAAAAACCAAAAATGAAAGTGGGTCATTTTGGAAAAAAAATTTCAAAGGGGGTCAAACTTGAATTTTTTTTTGCAAATAGTGTCAGAAAAAAAATTCTGAATGTACAACTTTGTATATGAAATTTTTACTTTAAACTTTTTTCAACACTTATTAACATTTTCCTTATCTTAATATGAAGTCCAAGGAATCAATCCAATTTTATAGATGCAGCGATGTTAAATAGTTTTATTGTTGATTGCAATTCTATTCAGGTTAAAAAAAAATAGTTTTTGTAGTTATACACATTAACGATTTTCTTCACACCATATTTTTTATTTGTGATGGTAAGTTGAAGAACAGATAAACGAATCAAAGGAGTTAAGTATGAATGACGAATGAGGAGGTGAAATGTAGAAAAGAGAAAATTATGACGTTTTTTTTGTCATGGCTCAAAAGGAGGGAAAAAAGATTTATATGCAAGAGCACTTGATACGAGAGCACTTAAATGAGATGTCAAGTATTGAGTTTGAATTCAACAATGAGAAGAATACTACAATGCTAAATCTTTTGAATGGAAATTTAATCATCTATGACACTTCTGTTCAACTAAATGATTATTTTCTGCAATTACGCACGGATGTTTGTTCACATACATCAAATGGAGGGAAGGAATAACTAAATGTATCATGTTGGAGGCTATATTTTTTAAAAATCCTGATTATTAGGAGAAGGGTTCTATTAATCCTGAGTTTGATTGGAAACACAGTAAGTAAAATCTACCCATAAATTATTCCACCTCAAAATCAAACTTGGATTCTTCTAAATAATTTATCATTTGGTGAAATTCGTTAACCATTTGACTTCAATCACTTCATTTCTTTCACTATTATTTATACATTTCTTCTAACTTTCTATCTCTCTATCTTTTTTTAATGAAGAGAGAGAGTTGGGTGAGACACGTAGAGAAATAGTGAAAGAAAATAATCAAATTTTAAAAAATGGCTTGCTTCCATTTTTGTTTATTGTGTAGTGGGTGTGAGTTAAAAGTTTCACATAAACTAACATAAATTTCTCTTTTTTCCACAAAATTCCTGTAGATATTTTATAATTATAATTATTTGAGACTAATTATTTTTGGTGAACCTACATCATTTAATAATATGTTATTTTGTTTTTATGTTATTATTGATAATTTTTTTATACTCAAGGTGTGTGGTAGTTGGATGATAATTTGGCAGTTACATGTACCATTTATAGTAAAGAACTTCATGTGGCGTGCAGCACGCAAATGCATCTCCACCCAAACTAGTCGGTATGAGAAAGGGATTTGTGTTGAAATTCATTGCTCTTTTTTTTTTTTTTAATTAAGTTTTTAGTCCCGGTAAATATTCACAGTTTTGTTTTTAGTCCCTACAAAATAAAATCACATTTTTTAGTTATTGTGACATTTTTCTTAAGCATTTCAAGGACCAAAACTATTGATGGAAATTTTTTACAGGGACTAAAAGTGCTGATGGAAAAATTTATTGGGACTAAAAATGTTGATGGAAAATTTTATAGAAATTAAAAAGTATGATCTTATTTTTTAGGGACTAAAAACAAAATTGTGAATATTTATAGGAACTAAAAACTTAATTAACCTTTTTTTTTACAACTCATTGTCCTAAAGTAACAATAGTTTCGAAACCTCGAATTTATATTTATTTTATTTTTCCTACGAGAGATTATAGACACAAGTAATCTTCTACTTGTGTTTATCTTTTACTTGTGTCGTCCATTTGGATTTTTTTTAATGTAATATACATATGTCTTTTACTGAAATTTATGATAGGAATTGATACTTGTGTGCGTGATAAATTTAGTATATTTATAGGGGTCAAGATAGATATTGGTGAAGGTAGTTGTTGCAAAGGTGTTTAGTTTGTTGGAAGCAATGAAGTGGACTTAAAATTAGGACTACTTTGAAGACATGATATCATTGAGTTAGGTTCTAGGGCTATTTTGCCATTTGTTTTTAACAATGTTAAGTTTTCTATATGAATGGTTAATATGTTTTCTCATAATCTAAAAATGGTAATCTATAATGTCAATTTTTATCTTTACCTTGACATAACTAGTGATTGTTTTAAGATTAATATCATCTCAAACAACATTTGTGGCTAATGGACAAACCCAAAAAAGCTATTTCAACTTTCAATCATATAATTATTTTTTGTCAAGAGATTCACCCAAAAATTAGTGTTGTCGAGGGATCCAAATCACCTACCTTTAAAACGTAAAATGCATTATGTCTGTCTTTATCTTTTTGCTACGTTATTTTCTCTTTCATTTTATTCATCATTTCTTATTCTCTAATCTCTCATAAAATACGCCGAAGTCATAGTAACTTTTCCGTCACAAAGATAGGCAACTAGCTTCCGATGTAGATATAACCAACCATGCTCACTTTGTGCATATAGAAAAACATTATTGAGGGAAGTCAATTTTTTAATTAAATCTCAAATCTTCATGGTTAATTCTTGACTTTTGGTCAAGAGATTCACCAAAAATTCAGTACTTTCAAAACCTTAACTATAGTGTAGTCATTTATGACCACAAGTGAAGATTGATCATTGATAACATTAAAGAAGCTGCACATAATACAAAAAGGATTAAATGGGACCCACTTATCCAACACATTTCCACACATTCTAGTTCTAGTCTCTAACATGTCTAACTTTGTAGCAAGAACAACATAGAACAATGCAAAAAAAAGAACCAAATTTGAAAAATCTCAATGGCTGCAACTGCAACATATAATTTACATACAAAAATTTCAAAACCTTTTTCACATTTCACTACAAACACATTTTCCATTCCTTCAACTTATCCAACCAATGTTTCATTGTTAACTTCATTAGACCATCCATCACATTGTTACAATTCAACTAGAAGACTACATCTTCGCGTAAATGCCAAAAAGAACAATCCATGGCTAGACCCTTTTAACGACGGAGAAGACCCTAATATCGAATACGGTGCGTTGTTTTCAGACGGTAAACAAGACGAGGATCCAAGGCCACCGGATAATCCAAACAACAATCCCTATGGATTCTTGAAGTTTCCAGCTGGTTATAATGTTGAGATAGCTTCTTTAGGATTGAAAGTTAGAGGTGATGTTAGGAGATGTTGTTGTGTGGTATCTGGTGGTGTTTATGAGAATCTGTTGTTTTTTCCAATGATTCAGTTGATTAAGGATAGGTACCCTGGTGTTCAGATTGATGTTGTGGGTTCTGAGAGAGGGAAACAATGTTATGAGTTGAATAAGAATGTTAGATGGGCTAATGTTTTTGATCCTGATGATGAGTTTCCTGAGCCTGCTGAGTATACTGATTTTGTCGGTGTTCTAAAGGTTGGTTGGCAAGCATATTTTTTTAAATAGTTTGTATAAAGTTTAGATATTTTTCTTTAGAAATTTGAGACTAAAATCGATCATACCTTGTAATGCACCGATACCGACGTGTGTCCGACATCAGGACATGCCTAATCCGAGGAGTGTCCGTGCTTCATAGCTCAAAACTCTTAACAGATTTTTCCTGCTACTTTCTAAGGTACATATATTAGAAATTCTATATAGGAACTGATTTATTGTTATGTTATGCTTACAGAGTAGGTACTATGACATGGTCTTGAGCACAAAATTGGCAGGAGTTGGCCATGCAGCATATTTATTCATGACAACTGCGCGAGATAGAGTTAGTTATGTCTACCCAAATGTGAATGCCGCGGGAGCAGGATTGTTTTTATCTGAAACATTCTCACCTGATAGTACAAATCTTTCAGAGGGAGGATATCATATGTGAGTTTGTGTATGTTTGGAATCACGGTGTAAACACTTTTTACACTGCCAATCAATCTTAACCGTTAGATCATTAACTATGATTGGTTATAATGTGTTGACAGTGTAAATTTTTTTACCTGATAGTAGTATTTAGACTTACATTAGGTAGATTTTCACGAATTTTTTCTTTAACTGACGACCATTTTCGATGAGTTTGTCGAACTAGGTATCATCAAATGGAAGAATGGCTAGGAAGACCATTTCGAAGCGTTCCACGGCAGGTTGTGCCACCACTTAAAATATCACTTTCAAGGAAGTTGAAGGAAGTTGTGGAGGAGAAATACACCAAAGCAGGGGTAAAGAAAGGAAGATATATTGTGATTCATGGGATACAATCAGACTCAAAAGCCACAATGCAGTCTAGGGGTGATCCTGATAGCTTGCTACCCCTTGAAGTGTGGGCTGAAATTTCTGATGCTGTAAGGTATGAAATGTTGCCCTCTAATATAGAGTCTCTCTTAGCTTATTTTTATAAGTTCTACATAATAGCTTATGAAAGCAGCTTAGAACTTATTTTCAGCTTATTTTTATACATAAACTCTGGTATGATAAACAATAATGCTATAAACGTTTCATTAAGTTGTTTGTCAAAATAGAGTTCAAGTAAAAAAGGTATCCTACATAACTGTTTTCATCAAATGAGTGTTTCTCAAGCAATTTCTCCTTATATTCATTTTGTCATTGTCTGATATGTACGTTTTGGGCAATATTTTTAACAGTATACATATGAATACAGGGAATTTACACCACTTTTTGTCATTCCACATGAGAAAGAAAGGGAAAATGTTGAGGAAATAGTTGGAGAAGATTCCTCCATGATCTTCATCACCACCCCTGGACAGGTACTCAAGTATCTCATAGTTATTTTGCATGCAACAAACTTGGAGGAAAAAATCAGATAGTAAAAAATGTCAAAACATTGAACTGTGATGTGATGAAAATGAATGAATAGATCAATAAAAAATATGCTGTTTTAATATTAAAAAACAAAAATAAGGGGAAAGACAACAATAAGGGACACAGGAATAGGGTTTTGAACATAACTAGTGTCTGTTTCTCAATTTGCAAGCATGGGAATGATTACAAAATGAAAAGTATATCTCTTGTTGATTTTTTTTTCTTTTCTGTGTTTGTATGGTTTAGTTGGCTGCTCTTATTAATGACTCAGCTGGAGTTATAGCTACCAATACAGCTGCAATTCAGCTCGCAAATGCGCGCGAGAAACCTAGGTAACTTCACCATTCACATAATTTATAACATTTCCCTAAACGGCACATTTATTAAGCTTTCCAAGACAATCACATTGATCCCGTAAAACTGTTGCTCAATTTATGCAGTGTTGCACTATTTTGCTCTAAAGAGAAGGGAAACAAGTTTGTTCCGCGGGCAGAAGAGAAAAAGTGCATTGTGATATCATCCAAGACGGGGAAGTTGATCGATATAGATGTTGAGGCTGTAAAAAATGCAATTCAAACTTTCAATCTTTCTCTAGCTTTTGCATAGCCTAAGAGAGGGAAAAGAGCGAGGGCTCTGAACTTCAAGTTAAGTCATTGTGCTAACTGTGGTTAAAGCTTATAGTAAAGATGGAATGTATATCAACAAATTCATGGTTTCCTTCAGGGATACTGATAAAAAAGTAGGTACATGAATTAAAACCAAAGTCAAAACACGTAAAAATAAAAGTCGAGAAAGCTTTGCGATGCACAAGCATGAATCTTGTGACAGAAAAAGAAAGTTGGATCCTTTTCAGCAAAACAACAAACAAAAAATGTGAATCCTTATCACATGAGCAAGATTGCATTTATTAAAGTTATCACCTAAATCTGTTTACACTTTGACAAGTTTGTGACATGCATATGTTGAGAGCAGTCTTGAGATCTCTTGGTCAATTGGACTAATCCAACAGCCGACCTCTGAATGGAAAGACTGCAGAGAATCCAAAATCCGTGTCGAGAGATAGAAATCAAATAAGTTTACACTTTGCGGTTCATTTGAAATAGTTGTGGAATCGGAACATATAAATAGAGATGACATTCCAATGCATAGGCAAAAAACGGAAACATAAAGAGTTTGGCACCTTAGATGCTACTGATTCCTCCTAGTTATATCTAATCTACTGAAACAAAATCATTCAGTGGCTTTGCACGAGTCGATGGATCTTCCTTTGATTCGATGCGAATCATAAACACGTATCCTAAAACCCACAGGAGAATGTACTGAAAAGGAACCCATGGAAGGCATGCAATAAGACTCATGATGCTACCAATATACTGAGGATCGCTGATGACCCCGAAAGGGAATTCGGTTACCCATGGAATAGTTTTTCCGAAGCGTACACCGTAGTATGTGCCGGCTTCACCAAGCAGCTGATAAACCCTGTCATTTGACAGTATCATCATTATGATTAGGCAAATTTCAAAGCAATACAATTAAAAAATAAGGCAAAATGAGAAGAAGAAAAAACATGTAATATTTTGTGTCCACCTTTAATGAAATCATCTTATACAAAATTATGTTTTCTAGGGTGCTTGGTTACTTTGTTTGATAGTATTAACAACAAAAAGAGGAGAAACATCCCTTCTGCAATGATGACATTCTCTCAGCTAAAGGATATAATTAAATTCCTGTTTCCTTAAAACCTATGCAGCACTGATAATTCAGCTTGTGGACGTGTCTGGTACCCATACGTGTCAGTGTTCAACACCGATATATGTAGCTAATTCAAATACTTTATTTTCTTACATTATTACTGGTGTTTACATGTCAATGTCGTGTCCAGTATCTTTGCTTCATAACTCAAAACTATGCCATTCTCTACTCGTTACTCGGTCACGAAGAACACAAACACAGAACCTCCACACCACAGGATTAGAATATCTTATTCAAAATAAATTCTATCCAAAACCTTAGCATTATGAATTTACACCATTGCACCAAGTGGGATAACAAATTGTGACATTTATTTCATAGGTAATCACAATGTCAGCAGCTTAATACAAAATCCTTTAACATCTGATTTATACACCAATAAACTAAACTAACCGCTGCAAAATCGATTCAACTCGAGAACATTCAGACATGTCAAAATCAATTCTACATCTTTGGAATCAATTTTGTTTTATCCAAAAGTGGAACCAATACACTTAATCTTGTTTTCTTATCCTAATAACCAGTAATAATGATCATAAAACTGACCTCACATTATTCAACAAATGACACATTATTAGATCCACAAATTCAAACCATACCAAGAAACCACCAAAAAAATAACTACCTGAAGTTAAGGAACTGTCCAAAGGCAAAAAGTGGCCAAAAGTAAAAAGGAGGAGGCCAGTGAAAAGAAGAGACAGAAAAGAGTGAAATGAACTGAATTATCTTCAAGAAATGACCAGCATAAGCCATCATTTTGGTAGGGTCTCTTCTCTTACCACATAAGTCTACCCATGATTGAGGCCAATTCCATACATAATAGTAGAAAGGAAATTGTGATAACACTATGATAGCCAAAACAATTCCCATTACACTATGCTAGAAACAATGGATCCTGTTTTTTGTTGATTGTGTTTCAATTATTGCATTTGCTTTTGATTTTGATCCCTCCTAGAAAAGAGGATCACAGATCTTCAGTTCACTCTTAAGCCACTGATTTATTAACAAAAACATACAACATTAAATATGACATTTTTCTGTTTAAACAATAAAAATGATATTGTGACAGTAACTGTCGCATACTACCAAATATATGAAACATTATTAGATTTTGGGTTAGGCTAACAAGTGCCCTTAGGGATTTAAAAGAGGAAATGATTTATAAATTTTATGTAGAAAAAGTTCTTTTTTTAAGTTTTAATGGATTAAATACACAATTTTCAAAAAAAAAAAATTTCATTTAACTTCTAAACAAGTGTCTTTAGGACACTCGTTAGCATTTTCCTTAAATTTTATGTAGCTTAATAGAATCTTCCAGAAGGGTTAAGCAACTTCAATATAATTGCATTAACTAATGTAGATACTGTCAAAATATTAATTTTAATATTTTTAATATAAAAATATCACTTTTGTTGTTATATGTTTTGTGTCAGGAAATCAATGGCTAAAGAGTGAGCTCAAGAGTTGTGGCCCTCTATTCCTTGAGGGATCAAAATCAAAAGAATAATAATAATAAAAACAATACACATCTATGAAACATCAATTATGTTTGAAATAAATTTGAAATAAAAGAATATTAGTTTAACATAATATTCCTTTATTTCAAACATAATTGATGTTTGTCATTAAAATCCAAATAACCAATACACATCCAAGTCAAATTAAACCGCATACTATTTAAAATTTCAAATAATATGACTATCTATCTCAAAATTGATCCAAACCGAGTCACAGACTCCCATAGTTCTAGCCTTCTAAGGACTATGATATGGAACTTCTAGGATTGTTGGATGGAAGAGGATATATATGTTATTTGATTATTTAGGAAACCATGGTAATTAGGATCTTTGTAAACCCTGTAGCTCTAAACAATATATTTACACAAACACAGATTTTTAAGATCTGCCATGTGAATATTCTCCATTGAAATACATTTAGAACGTCTCCAATGGAGAGTCCTAATGAGTTCCTTAAAATTAGCAACATCCATTGTTTTTAAATGGAGCTTGATGATGTGGCTAGTTTGATTTCTTAATTTTATGAAACATCAATGATAGTTTACACAACCCCTCAAAAAAATAATGATAGTTTACACAAAAAAGGAGTTCCTTAACACTTAAAATAATTTTATTTCATAATAGTTATATATAATCTACTGAACTTGATAGCTTGTTTGGAACCACGGCCACATTTGGCCTAAACTCGCGTCCACCAAGAAGCTACATGTTATGGCTTCTGAATTTTTACGTTCAAAGTGCCTTGGGAGCATGAAAATCAAGAGGCAAACGTGCATCCAAACACATGCGAAATCAATTGAGTGGCTTGGCTCGAGTTGATGGATCTTCCTTCGACTCCACGCGCATCATAAACACATATCCTAAAATCCACAGGAGAATGTACTGAAAAGGAACCCATGAAATGCATGCAACAAGACTCATGATGCTACCAACATACTGAGGATCACTGATGACGCCGAAAGGGAATTCGGTTACCCATGGAATAGTTTTTCCAAAGCGTACACCATAGTACGTGCCAGGTTCACCAAGCAGCTGATAAACCCTGTCATTGACAATATGATCATTATGATTAGGCAAAAATATCAAAGCAACACAGTTAAAAGTTACAGCTCAATGAAAATATTTGGGCACATCAAAACACTTTTGAAGATACAGTGATGGAGGATACTATAATTTCAGGAAAATTAATATGCAAAACATTACATCATTTATTTGGATACATAATTTGCAGAATGAACTGCATGTAGCAGTCTCTTCCTGGAATACTTCCCAAACTAAAACATACTAATTTTTTGTTTTTAACTTTTGTAAAATTACATAATAAAAGGTATGTTTTCTAGGGTGCTTTGACCTTTCTTGGTAAGATTGTTTGGTAGTAATATAGAAAGGAAAAGAGTATGAGTTATTTTGGTCCTTAAATGTGTCGGGCGCTAACCGTATAGTCCTTGAATTAACAAAAGTTATAAAAATATCTTCGAATGTATCCTCTGTTAGTTGGCTTGGTCCATCATATTACTAATAGAAGATACACTCAATGATGTTTTTGTAATTTCAGTACATAGGTACTACAATAACACCGCCTCATACACGTAAGAACCAAAATGAGTGTTCACTCAAAAAAAGAAAGTAAACACGTTCCTTCTGCAATTGTGATATTCTCTCATCCATAGGATCTAATTAAATTCATGTTGCTTTAAAACTGTAGCATTCTCTACCCAACACCGAGTCACCAAGAACACAGACACATCAACTCCACACCACAGAATAAGGATATCTTCTTCAAAATAAATTCTATCTCAAGAATTATGAATTTACGCCTTTGCACCAATTGGCTTATCAAATTGAGACATTTATTTCACAAGCAATCACAATGTCAGCAGGTTAATACAAAATCCATTAAGATCTGAATTATACACCAAACAAACTAAACGAACCACAGCAAACTGGGGAAAGTATCAAAAAACTTCAAAACCGTCATTTCATCACCCAAATAAAAACAACTTATGTCTTTGGTTCTACAGTAGTGAAATTGATTTTGATTTAATTTATTTTAGTCAATAGTGAGTTTAAAGTAAAATGATATAGGTTTGGATATATTTAAGTTGACAGTGATTTGAACAACAAAATTGAGTGTAAAATTTGCAATTTGAGGTAAAAACTAAAAGCCATAAATCCTAATTTCAAGCTGTAATCATTCTAGAGGCGAAATCAATTCGAATTAGGAACCCTAAGCATACCAAAAATCAACTTAAAGTCTTTGGAAGTCAAAAGTGAATTCAAATATGCACTTAACCTTCTTTTCTAATCCTAATATCATAGAAAATGAAAGGAACATGCTTTACAAAATCCCATTATTCGCTACTCACTACTCACTCACACATAAAGACACAGACCTAGAAACTCTGTATCATGGCATCTGGATATCTTCTTCAAAATAAATTATCGCCCAAATCTCAGTGTTATGAATTTACATCATTCTACCGGTTAGCATATCAAATTGAGACAATTATTTCACAGGCAATCACAATGTCCATATCTTAATACAAAATCCTTTAAGATCTAATGTGTACACGTGCATGTTTGCACTGAAGATATATTTGCCAGATCCATGGTGTATCACAATGATTGTGGTAAAAACTACACTTTTGAGCTTTAACACAATTACAGTGTCACTGTGATTTTATCAAACTCTGCGTAATTCAAACTAAACTAACTACTGCAAAGTCGAAAGAGTAGTACCAAATATTATAACAACAACTACGGTGGTGAAAATTAATTTTGATTAAGTTTACTTTCGTTAAAAGTGAATTTAAGGTATAATAACTTATGTTTGGATACATGCACGTGGAAGTGGATTGAACAATAATTTTGAGTAAAAAAATCATGTTTGGAAACAAATGCTACAAATCTTAACCTCAACTTAGAATCAATGACACGACAAATCAAAATCAATTTTAAGTCTTCAAAAAGACAAAAATGAATCCAAACATTTAATTAGGACCCGTTTGGATTGGCTTATTTTTGAGTTTATGCAAAGTAGCTCATGAAAATAAATAAGCTTTTATGTATTATTCATAAGTTTGTCAAGATAGTTTATGAAAAAATAGCTTATAAAGATACAATTTTCATTAGTGAGAACTTATGAATTAACATAAAAGCTTATTTATTCACATAAGCTATTATTTTTCATAAGCTAAAAAATAAATCAATCCAAACGGGCCCTCAATCTCCTTTTCTTATCCTAAATTCCTAATATTGAATAGGGATTATAAAACTAACCTCACATTATTCATCAAACACATTTTTCAAACAAAAATCCTCCAATTCAGCACCATATTATATAAAATTGAAATGAAAAGAACCAACTTTATAAAACCCCATTACAAGATCCACAAATTCAAGCAAAACCCAGAAACCAAAAAGTAGAAAAAATGAAAAAAAAAGAAAAGTTACCTGAAGTTAAGGAACTGTCCAAAAGCAAAAAGGGGCCAAAAGTAAAAAGGAGGAGGCCAATGAAAAGAAGAAACGTAAAAGAGTGAAATGAACTGAATCAGCTTCAAGAAATGAGCAACATAAGCCATAATCTTTGAAGGGTCTCTTCCTTTACCACAGAAATCAACCCATGATTGAGGCCAATTCCAAAGGTAATAGTAAAATGGAAATGGTGATAACACTCCAATAGCAGCAAAAATACCCATCAGAAAAAAATCTACAAAGATCTTTGTTTTTCTTCAATTATGGGTTTGATCCTTTCTGGAGAAGAGGGTCACGAATCTTACTCTTCAGTTCACTCTTTGCAAACACGAATAGACATTGATCTTCTGACACAAACGTATAACATTAAAAATGATGTTTTTCTAGAGGGAAAAAGAAAACATTTTAATGGTACGGGACAATGTAATTATCATATACTACAAAATAATGTGCCCGTGGCTTAACTCAATTGGTATGACAATATATAATATATGCAAACCACAAAAAAGATACTGCAAAATAATCATATACGGTTATGTTTTTTTAAGCAAACGTTGGTAATAATAGTAGCAATAAAATTAGGAATTAGTAAATCATACGTATTTGATGAGTTGTTTTATAGCTGCATGAAAAATAGGATTAAATATGTTTTTGGTTTCAATAAATATTATATTTTCGTTTTAGCCTCTTTAAAAAATTTCTTCAACTTTTAGTTTCTATAAAATTTTGGTATTTTTTAAGTTAATTATACTATTTTTTTTTTTATCAAATTGTGCAGAAATGTGTAGAATGTAAAAATATTTTCCAAAAAAAAATTAATTTTTTTTATAAAAACATAAATTAAATATGAATTTTTAACCATAACAAATATAAAAATTCATATTAAATTCATGTTTTGTTAAAAAATTCTAAAAAAATTTTTAGAGAGATACTTATAATATTATGAATTTTTCTGTAAAATTTTATTAAAAAATATGAATTATACATATGAGTTTACTTTATGGGAGGAACCAAAAGTGAAGATGGAAATTTTTTGGAGGATTAAAAGTTGAAGGAAAATTTTAGAGGAACTAAAACGAAAAGTTTGTATATTTATAGGGATGAAAAACATATTTAACCCTAAAAAATAAGTATTTTGAGTTATTGTATTCATATGAATTTGTGCGATACTAAAGTTTTTCAACAACACAAATATTGTTTTGAGCATGGAAAGTTTAATTTTTTTTTTTGTGTGTATATTGGTCTTTGTAGTTAAATAGGAAAACAATGGGAGATATATCATCGGAATTAAGTTTCATTAACTAATTGTCCAATGTTCTTCGATGATCAATTATATACTCATCATATCTCAATTATACATTCACTTATCTCAATTATACATTCACTTATTAGTCATCGTACGTTTTCATGTATTGTAAATGATGCGGGATCTAGTATTTCTATTAACTTATTATGTCTAGCTTAGTTAATAAGTGTCATTGTAATGTAACATAGTCTGATGACTCATAACTAGCATCCACAAATGGTCCTGGCCATGTCCCTCGCAGAGAAAGTCCATATCTAGCAATTCTTAAGTCAAAATATCATTTTTTATTGCACGTCAGGAAAAACATTAAGTGCGAGAATAAAAACACCAATATATTGAAATAGAATTTATATATAATCGGTCATATAAAGTATCTACATGCATAACAACTACACCTAATCCAATAATATAGAAGATTTCACTAGACATAACCTTACAGTACAAAACAAGAAGAGAGATTTGATGTCGAAGTTGATTCCTCGATCTCTTTCGATGTAGCAAAAAGAGATTTGATGTCGAAGTTGATTCCCCTATCTCTTTCGATGTAGCCCTCTCTATCTATCTCTCTTTCTTTCTATGGTTCTAGCTTATCTTCTCTACAACATATCTTGGTTATGTGGTATGTGATCATATCTTGAAAAGAAATGAAGACCATTATTTATAGAATTATGATAAGTGGATTTTTGCCTAGCGAATCTGCGCTTTCTTCAAATAGAGGGATATCACATCTCATCTAGATATTGGACTAGATATTTTGATCAAATGTCTAAAAAATTAAGTAATCAGTTCAAACTATATTCATAGTTTGTAGTTACCAAACAGATCACATACGAGAATTAAATTGACACAATCATTCTCCTTAACTTGATCTTATCTCTTTAATTTCTTTTCTGCAAACCAAACTTATTGTCTAGTGCAACTCCCCCAATTTACACAACATAAGAACAATTTATATTGTTTAGTTGAAATTACACAATCCATGTAGAGACAGACTTTTATAAATATTACTACTTGATGATGATACAATACATTTACTGTTTTGTTCAACACACCATCCAAAGTGATAGATTTTTCTTGCAAAATACTCCTAGGTTGCATTTAAACCCGATATAAATTGGTGCATAGGCAAGTCTTAAATCCGGATGATAATAGACGGTGTGCATTTTGCAATATTTGGGACGAAACATTGACTCACCTATTTCTAAATTGTGAAGTTATATCACAAACCTGGTTAAAAAAAATTAGATGGATTGGTGTGGGGTTTATTACCCCCCTCTAAATTCTTTTGAACAATTGGAGTGTTTGTATGGCTTAGCAATGACTACAAAAGCTCGCAAAGGTTTTTGGCTTATTTGGCATACAATTATTTGGCGGTTGAAGAATGAGATAACATTCAATAAAAAGGTATGAAATGTTGAAGAGATAGTAGATGAGATCAAAGTTTTGTCTTGGCAATGAGACTTAAGCAGATTAAAGTCATCCCCGTGTTTGTTTTATAAATGATGTTGGAATCTAAGAGATTTTTTTTACTAGATAATGTCTTGCTCCTCTCTTGGTATTCTGTTTTGGGGGCTAGTTGTGTCTCGGTTTCTCGGGTTGGAGTCTTTTATGTTCTAGTTTTATTTAGCACTAATATGTTTGTTGTTTCACTTTGGATCATCCCCTTTCAATCACTCTCTATTTTTCCCTCCTTCCAAAATATATGTCCATCAATCTCTTGAGTGTGTCCCTCTCTCTTGATCTTACTTCCTTAAAGTTTCTCTCTCTTGATCTTGTCTCTAAAATTTAAAGAGAGAAAGATACAAATTATGGAAGAAGGGAGAAAAAGAGACTGAATTGAAGGAAATGATCCAAATATGTTGGCATATGTGTTTGGGCTTTTGTTAAGGTGATAGCTTTGTTGGTGTAGAGGGTTGTTTCAGATCTTGCTAGTTGGTTTTGACTTGTTTTTAGTTTGCTTGTTGTTTTGGTTTTTGTCCCACCATTGTGCAGTTTGTGCGTACAATTCTTTCAATGTATATATGCTAAAAGAAAGAAAAGAATAAAGTTATTTTTCGAAAAGAAAAGTTCAAGTTTTTATTAATTGTAAAACATGGAAAGACTGTAAGGTGAAAGTTGGTAAACTTAAATAGGGTTTTGACACTCCAAATCATTCATGTTTTTTTAGTTTCTATTTTCTCTTTTGTTTTTTATAATATTTTTTGGATAAATAAAAATAATTTCTTGTGAGAAATTTTGTGGGATTTTTTATTATGTTTTCAATAAATGAAAATAAATGTCATCGTGAACTTAACTCAGTTGGTAAAGACAATGCATAATATATACAAGGTCTCGGGTTCAAACTCCGGTCACCACAAAAAAAATGAAAATGAATTAGGATTGACATGTTTAACTCGCAACTTGTATATGGTCGAGCTTATATAGTAATTTTAAAGCTCATATTTAAATATGTTTTTTTTATTCGATAAAACCTCAAGCCTGCTATAGCTGGTCCTAACGGGTCGAGTTGTCCGCTTTGACACCTCTAATTAAGATAAACAATAGATTAATGGAACTTTCCTTCCAAAAAAAAATAGTGGAACCTTCCTTCCAAAAAAAAAATAGTGGAACCTATTTTAATAAGTTGATTTTTGTAATGAGTCATACTAATTTTCATTTGTGTCTATCTTTCATAAAATGACGATAAATAGAGGTAGATAATGTAGCAAACTTGAACTATTATTATATCAAGTGCATTTTTTTATTAGCATTTTGGGTTGAATATTATTGATATTTTTATTTTTGCTAAAAATTAATGAGTTACAATTTTGTTGTTTCACTTTGGGTTTTTTAAATTGCACTTTTGGCTTTCAACTTTCAGAAACCGTCGAGTTTAACCTCCAAATTTTTATAATAACAGTTTTGATTCCCAACCTTTAGCCCATTTTGTAAAATTCACATCCTCCTTAATTTTGATTAGATCAACACATACGTGAACTCCTAATTTAATGACTCAGATTCCACATGTGTAATTTATTATTTCGCTAAATTTCACTTTTCGGCCTATAACTTACACAATCCAGAGATTTTGGCCCACAATTCCAGCATTGACCAGGTCAAAATCAATTATGGTGTCACTTTTGCAAAAGGGGTTATGTTAAGGGGCCAAAAGTAATGTTTTTAAAGTCGGGAGGCTAAAATTGCTAGTTTGTGAATTTTTGGGGGGTTAAGTGCAATTTATCCAAAAAATATTAATAATTTATGAATCTGTTTAAAATGCTTTAAAATCTTTTTTTGGGTCGTTCTGACATTTTGCGCCTAGGCGCAATGAATCTGTCGAAGACATATTTTGGGTTTGTTGTTTTGCGCTCAAGTGCAAATGTGCAGCTAGGTCTATAAAAAGGCAAACCTAGAGAGATCAAAAGAGGTAACATTTAAGGAATCAATAAGCTAAATGTTAAAAGGTTTTTGGGGGTAGATTTTAGGGTTTAAAAGTACCACTCAAACATTTTGGGTGTGGAATTATTGAGTCTCTTGGTCACAGGAAGATATTCAGAAAAAGGGTAGAAATTATGGTTTATGGTTGAAAGCTAATTTCTTGCAAACATCTGGTTTCTCTTTGTAAATAGCTCATTAATAGTAAATTGAAGAGATCTCTCTGCCAGACGTAGGTCAATTTCTGGCCGAACTAGGTGAACAAATATCACCATGTTTTCTCCTTACCGTCCTTTATATTGCTTTGTTGTTTGTGCTTGTTTAATCACTTTTGTTTTGGCTGCTGCTAATTTTTGCTCCACACATCAAATTATTAGTGTGATTTTTTATCTGAATCCGCAACAATATATGAAAGGGGGTACACTCTCCTGGACTGAATTTTTTTTAATTCATTTAAACTATTTTATCATTTTTATAATATCATTTAACATATCAATTACAAAATTAGTTAAATCCCTTTAAAATATGAAAAATCCCAACAATAAGAGGAGTAATCCACAACAATAAGAAAAATATTGAATTTTATATAAAAAAAATCTTGATTTAATTTGCCTCTAAAATATTAAGGCTTCAAAATAATTATTATTTGTACATGTCCAATGACCCTCATCCAATCATTTGATGAGAATTGTTCTTTAGGCACCTAGTGAATTGCTCACAAACACCTCATATTATCCAAATATACCTTCAATGAAAATTAAATATTGTTCACGTCATTTTCTTTCTTATATTCTAATTGCTAATCAATTCTTCTTATTTTCTAATTTGTTAATTTAGAATTTTATTTGTTAATTTCTAATTACATCTTAATTTTATTTACCTATTCAACTTCAACTCGGCGAAATTGACCAAAGCAGTCAAAAAATATTTATGTTATTGATTTGAATACAGATTTTTTTTTTTTGTAGTTAGGAATAAATATGACTATTTTTTTTATGTTTATAAATATAAGATTGATCTTTTAAAAAAAGAGTGTTTTTATTTTATTTTATTAGGGGCTCATTTTTACTAGGTTTCGTTCTGTGTTTGTGATCGATCATGAATATGCTCAACCCAAATACTATAACTTTGTTCGGATTGCAGTTTGGTTTGATTTTTCCTTAACCGCTGAACACCCTAGTATTTTTTTTGTGTTGCTAATATGACAATAGAATAAAGGGAGTAATATATAACAAATAATTTATCTTCAATTACAAACAACTATTTGTCCTCGCTTGATGAAATAAAATCACTTATAATTGAAAACAAAATACCAATTTCTCTCTAACAAAATATAAGCAAAAACGAGTTAACGGAAAGTTGTTGTATTTTGTCCAATTTTTTTTTTAAAAAAATACATCAATTTTTTGAGACATTTTTAATTATATTTTGCTACATGAAAGTATCGCTCAACTCATTCATTTATAATATATAAGATAAATACGAAGTGACTATCACACTTGCAATTTTTTTTTATAAATGAAAGAGATGTAGAGAGCACACCCTTTCATGTCAATTATAGATAAGATAAAAAGAAGTACAAGAAAGAACACGGGGACTAGGTCTAAACCTTTTCGAAAGGAAATAAACCTAAAGTTAGGCATTCCCAACCTCCCCAGCCCAATAACATTTGTTTCACTGTCATGATAGACATAAACCCTTGTAAAAGACTATTTTCACCATTATGATAGACAAAAGCCTTTGTAAAAGATTAACATGTTGATGACCAAATTTTCCCTGGATCAAAAACTAGCGTGACCATCCTCATGACTAAGGAAAATGACTTTTGTTGGAAATGGTGAAAAAAGCTGGGAAGAATGAAAATGTGATGGTGAGGGAGACAATGCTTCGCGTCTTTTTTATTTATAGACGAGTGCATTAATTTCACACGAGAAAAGTTCACCGTCTTCATTAATTTTGGTCAATTTCGTTGAATAATATAGTAGTAATTCAAAAGATATTTATAAAGTCAAATGTATCTAATCTAAAATTGAGACAAATTCTTTCGACTATTTGAATCTCTTTTTTCACATATATTTATGAAAAGTGATAAGTGAACTTGACGTGTGTATTTTATATATAAATATTTCTAAAATACCATTTTGGAAATTGGTTTGGTTGAATTGACTTAAAGAGAGAGATAAAGGGAACTAGATAATGTCATATTACTTTCTTTGAACTGTTTGGGTAACTACAAACTATGAATACAACTTGAACTGATTACTCGATTTTAAGACATTTGAACAAACTGGTTAGGTCATTGTCTTGGTTATTGACACTTTTCAATCATCACTACTCCTGTATGTCTTAGGTAAGTCCATAACCCTTGAAGGTTCAAGAATGATAAATAAGTTCACAAATCATTATTAGAATATGGCTAAAGTTAATAACAATTGAAGGATTAAATTAGGTCAAACACCAAAGTTACGATTGGTAATCAATGAGATTTAGATCAACTTACGAACATTCGTAAACTCATAAAAAGCATTAAGTATAACATAAACCGAATAAAATACCAAATCAATTAGCTAAATTCATGTGATAATTTAAAGATACATGATCAAACAATAACATGAAAGTTCCTCTTTCATGACCTAACCAAGAGGGAATTAGCTACTCGTGATTCCTATACATAAACTAATGAATACGAATAAGAAAGCATAAGAAAATGATCATCAGTTGATGATTCATTGGCTTATGAATGGCTCTGATCATTTCTAATATGCCAAAATCATGTTTCTATTGTCGTCTGCTCGTCAATAGATGTTTTCCACTGACCTAGGTACTTGCCTTATATTGGTGAGTTAAAACTATGGACGTGAGTTAAAACAAAATGCAAACACCTCATATTCCTTTGTATCTCACGGCGTGGAGCTCATATCCCACGACGTGTGATAGGAAGTAGATGATTCTTCTTATTTCATTATGAATCCACAATGCGGGGCTCGTAACACGCATCACGATTTAGGTAGAGGTTGACTCCAGTTATACTCTTCCCTCCTGACTCTATTTCTTCTCACCAAAACATTCGTAACAACTATTCCCCAAGAATCACTAAGGATAAACTTGTAAAAAGATTAGTACAGTCACAAAGTTGTATGGTTCATGTGGGTTTCCATGGTTTTAAGGTTATTTTCCTGTTTTTTTTTTATCTTTCATGACTTTTGAACGAATCTCGTACAAAACTCAACTAAAACACATTAAGACTACCTAATTTAACTTTAAAATCACTCAAACTATATACTAAAAACCATATATGATTTCCTATCATCACAGCCCCACACTTGAACTTTTGCCTATCCTCACGAAAATATACTTGTTAACTAAAATTCATAGAAAAATAACACACCTCCCTAAATGATAAAAATACCATAAAATAATTTTATCTCTCCTAAGAATGTAATTATTGGTGTCTTTTGCATTGTCTTTCTCAGAATAGTATGGTTCACCACATTTCAACTCAATAGGTCCAAAGGAAGTATCATAGTGAACAACTAAAACACAATCTTTTTCTACCTAAACCTACTTCCTTATCATTGAGTTAGAGTCGTCTTTTTTGTTGATATGCACATGCCACTTGACCATACAATTTGAGAGCCTGTAAACACGAATCAAAGTACATACAATATACACAGTTGTATAGTACTTTCACGAGTTATAATTTAGCTTAGGTAATAGGCGGATCACTAAGAAATTCTGCCTAAATCAATTTAGAATGGGTACAAATAGAACGTTAATTTTTTTTGTTTGTGAAGGGACCAAATTTTGAAGTTTGTGGTATTTTTTCCTTTTTGAGAGACTTATTTTGATGATGTCTCTTGGTTCTTTTGTACCCCATCCCGACTTAGAGTGTTGCTAATTTCAAAAGCAACCCATACTTAGTTTTCAAACTTAAGAGGGCATTTCGGTTCTTCTACCCAACTCCATAGAGGGTAAACAATTCTCAAGGTCTCAATCGGCTTATATTGTGGTTTGTCATCGAAAAAAGGGACTATGGATGAAGGCTCAATTTCAGTTTAAGAAATATATTATAACATACAATGTGGCTTGAAAAAGGCTCTAGTTACCAAACAATTGTCTCAATGTGTGTATGTACAACCAATAAGCACATAAAGAATGAACAAAAATTCAAGAAATGTACATATGGATGAAATCATTTCTCCATAAATAAAAAGTAGACAATGCAAGTAAACATTGCATTTATATATTTGGATCAAGTATTCATTTGCACTTCTGAGTACTGGTTTTCAAAAATATTTCCATTAAGGTGGAACATTTTTTTTTGGCATTTATATCAATCAAACATAAGTATTAGTAAACTGAAATTTCTAATAAGCAAGCAATATCAATCAACATATCAAGTGGTGTAGCTAAAAAACAAGTAATCAAACCAACACTATCTAAGAATAAATGAAATAACAAATTGAATTTAAAAAGCAATAGAAGTCATGGATTGCCTCCCGTGTAACTTTTTTTAACGTCGACAACTTGACACTGGACTACTTGGTGGTTCATTATGCCAATGATAGTTATCTCTCAATTATGATAGTACTATCTAGAAAGTGTGATAGTCATTTCGAACTTGTCTTTGCTCTAAGGACACTCTGTCATCCCTACCTTGATTTCTTCCTCTAATAACTAACACTTGTTGGTGAATTGTTCTTCTGTCACTTTCTTTCCCTTTCAGGAAGCAACATTCAACTTTTCCTTCAATTATTTCTAGCTTGGACAAACCAAAAATAATTTTCATGCTATGGGAAGACAATGTAATCCTCCCTTATCCAACATAAATTTTTGCTTGTGATATTGCTAAAGAAGGTCTTCCCAAAAATCTTCGGACATTCTTCAATTCCCTTCATACTCAAAACCTCAAAGTCAACAAGAAATCATAACTTATCTAGAAGAACATGCATGTTTTGCACACTCTCAAAACTTTTTTGCATGATCCATCTGCCAAGTTAACAAAAGTTGAGATTTCACAATATAAAACCCTTCTAGTTTTATAGACAAAGATAGTGAGATTAAGTTGATACTAGAACCAAGGTCACATAAAGCCTCCTAAACTGAAACATTGCCGATAACACATGGTATTGCAAAACTTTATGGGTCGGATTATTTTTTGGGTTTGTTCTCATTCTTACTTGCATCTTTATCCACCATCTCTTGTAAAACTTCCCTAGGTTCTTTAGGTCTTCCAAAGAAACTCTTGATGAACTGAACCAAGCCTTGTAGCATTTTTAACAAATCAACAAATTTAATTTTTTTTCACTGAGAGACAAGTGTTCCATCATTTTGTTGATCATGCTCAGTTCCTCAACCTCTTCTTCAATTTCCTCCTTAATTTAGAATCCTTGCCTTAAACATTAATCATGCTGCATTTTTTCGTTCTTGGGATTCTCACATGTGTTTCCCAAGAAACCTTTTTTTGGAGTTGCAGACTCCTAATGAGGATAGTTCCCTTATCTGTGTTTCAATATTTTTTATTGATGCTTTGATAATAGGAAAATATTTTGGCTATTACCTTACACTTATCCCCCAAATTTCATGAGATATTGAGTGATTACATGCCCGATAACATCTAACCAGTGACTATTTAGGAATTTAATTAGTTTTAATTATTTAGTTATTTTGAACTAGTAATGCTTGTTATGGTTGTTTTGTAGAACATGTGGAATATATGGTGTGACAATACAAGAAGATACATCACTGAGAAGGACGACGACGATGTATGAAGATGCAACACTGTAAAGGATTATGTAGCTGTAATGTGCTAGGGCGTCCAATACAGTCGTGTAAGTGTATGAACTCTTGGTCCCTTGTCTACCATTGTTTAGGGACGAAGTTCGACGAGTTTCCCCCTTATGATTGTAGTACAAGGAATTAAAGAATATACAAGTACCATAAGGATAAGACAAGGGCATGTGATAGGAGAAATTTCAAAAGGGCACAACTTATAGTGGTTGGACATGTACTATAAAAAGACATCCACATGTTGATGCCAAGGGTCCGAAATTTGTTAGTATGAATTAAGTTGCCAAGGTCCAACGAGGGTTAGCAACCACTAGAGTTATCAGTTTATCTCATCTCCTCCATATATGAGCACGAGTGCTAGTTCTTACTGAAGTAGAGTTAGGATTACTTAGGTGATGCATAAGCTCATATCTTTCCATTTTGGAGTGTAATCTTGTTTTGACTCATATTTCTCTATTAATATAGCTATTATATTTTCATCCATTTCTTCTATACTTTTTGTTTTTGAGGTTAAGTTCATCATGAGCTATCCCCCTTTAGTGGTTTAGACATGATGAGGTTATGATTGTCTTTGCATAAGATTTGAGAGATACAATTTAAAGCTTCTTTTAAACAAACTATTTAATACTAATCTTTGAAAGTAAAACTTTACCAATTTTACATTTATTGCCAAATTACCTGAAACGGAAAGAAGATGAGAATGTAACTTTTTGTTTAATATGATTTATGTCCTTAAGACCGAAAGGAGATAGGAACTTGAATGACTTCTTAATATGAGCATAGATCTTTGAGTGCAAAGAGCAAAGATCTATCTAGATTTCTTGTCAAAGGAAAAAAGCTCAACCTCTCCATAAATGAAGAGCTACTGAGATCTAACCTAAACAATGTTGCATGTTAAGTATTGTGAGTGAACCTCAAAAGATGTCTATTCTCATGCTTAACATGAAGGTTTCCTTTGCGGTGCATTTTGAGGTGTTCCTTGAGTGGGATTCAAGGCAAAGTTGTTTCCCCATTTTAAATTGGGGTGATATCACCAACCATTATTATAGGTGTTAGAGAAAGTGTTACCCTTACGATAATTGTCCATAAAGTTTTCCTTTTATGTCGCATCTTTAGATAATCCTTCTCCTTGTTTGTAAGGCTTAATTCCTGCTTCACATCTTGCTACCTCTGATGCTTGCTGTTTGGACTAGGCCTCCATCAACTGTTTAGTCATGGCTTTGAATTGGCTAGCCATAAGATTGTGATTAGCCATCAAAATGTTAAGAGTGTCTATCTCCAAGGTTCCTTTCTTCTATGAAACCCGGTCATTTTGGTTCCCGTACTCATTCTGTGCCATGTTTTCAACTACGTTTTTTTACTTCAACATTTGACTTTGTCTTCATGGTGCCCCCAACCGAGGTACTTAACAACATCCTTGTTTGCGCTTTAATACCTTGTGTGAAGATTTGCATATGATAGAGTTAATCGATGGCATGGCTTGTGCATCTCTTGAGTACTAACTTAGAGAGCTCCCATGCATCATTCTCCTCTCCTTCTCCTTTAAGAAGCTTTACAAGAGAAATATTTCATTGTTCATTGAATTATTCTTACTAAACAAGAGCATCCATCAAACCCCTAATTCAAGTTGATGGAAATTGAAGTATCAATGGTTTGAGTCAAACCATATTGTTAAACTTGGCATAAATTATCATCTACTTATATTATACCATAATGGTTTGAGTCACACCATATTTCTGGAGAGTAAAGAAGAGAGTCTTTGTTAGTGATTAATTTGTTAGGGTTAGGAAGAGGGATGAATTGTTAGTAGTAAATATTGATCCTAAATTCTTTCTTAATACTCCTTAACCTCTCAAAATTATATGAGGAGTGCTATAAATACTCTTTTTTTAACATTCACTCTAACACTCACTTTCTTACTAGGTGAAATCTATGTGGGTACCACACTTTAGAAATGGAAATTGAAGTATCAATGGTTTGAGTCACACCATATTTCTGGAGAGTAAAGAAGAGAGTCTTTGTTAGTGATTAATTTGTTAGGGTTAGGAAGAGGGATGAATTGTTAATAGTAAATATTGATCCTAAATTCTTTCTTAATACTCCTTAACCTCTCAAAATTATATGAGGAGTGCTATAAATACTCATTTTTTAACACTCACTTTCTTACTAGGTGAAATCTATGTGGGTACCACACTTTAGAAATGGATCCCACATAAAATGGTGAGATTTACATGTGTTTCATCAAATAAAAGAGCGAGTGTGTCAAAAAAAGAGTGTTCCTACCATTACTCAAATTATATTACTGATAAAACATTTTAAACAAGACAATATCATTGATTTTACATACATACACACATACATACATACATACACACATGCATGCATGCATAAACACCTTAGATAGTAGAGATGTACTCTTCAACGATGTCTACAAAATTTTAATTAGTGAGTATGAGGATGTTTGAGTCTTGTCGAAAAATTGATTCCTTTTGTTGAAGTCAATTCTGACTAAAGCTGTTTTGTTGAGTTATGAGGGAAGTCTGAAGATCATCTACATTAAGATAAAAGTAATTACATAAACGATTTTTTTAACCAATGTATCAAAACATAAACCACCTTACAATCAACTCACTCTTAATTAAAATCAATTTTCACCATCACAAAACTAAACAATCACATAATAGTTTGAGGAGCTTCCTTTACTGCTGCTTTGCATGCCCGCCGAACAATGTTACTCTCAAAGTGTACCTCTTTTTCTATTATTTAGTCTTTTTACAAATAAACAATATATGGGAATACTTTGATATCTGTTGTTTGAATGATTATGGATAAATATGATTTAGCCATCCTTTTTCAAATTTTGAGAGTGATGGAGGACCACATTGTTCATGTGATCCCCAAACGGCTCAACATAAAGGAAAATTACTTTTATTAAATTACAATATAAATAATTTAATGTGTTTCACTAACTTGATCAAAGAAGCTAGCTAGATGCATTCCTATCTCTAATTTGGAATGTTACTTTAAGTAGTGTGCCACATTCTTTGAACATGCACCCCTCTTGCAATTCCATGTCGAGTTTTGTTATATGAAAGATTTGATTCACTCATGTAGTCTATACACTTGACCTACGTACGGTTAGGCTTAGGTTAATTGGAAAAATCCTACCACAACATAAGATTTGATTCCTTTTTTGGTATATTTAGATTGTAGTCACCTTCTGCTATCTCCTAAAATAACGAACTTATAAAAAAGAAAGTAGCTACTATAAGATAATTGATTTTTATTTTAATTGTTGAAAAAGCAAAATGAATTACTATATATAAACTAACCCATGCACAAGTGATGCAAAGATTAGGCTATAAAATAATTGAATGAAAATCTCAAGAACAAAATAATGTACTTATATTTGGGAATGACCTATGGGTTGGTTAGTTCTTTTAGTTAGTTTAGTGAGAGGTTTCTATCTTATCCAGTGGATATATATGTCGACCAGAGAAGTGCTATGTACATTTTTATTTTAATACTCATTCTTTTATTGAATGAAATGCATATAGGTACTACATTTTAAAAATAAAATTAATGAGACTCATATTAGTTTGACCTTATAAGAAAGTGGATATTAGAGAGTGTTAAAACGAGAGGTTCCTAGCATTTATCATGACGACTATTGTGAGTTTAACCTAACAACACATTCATCGGTGAGATGAAGTAGACTTCTCACAACCTTTCTTCACCCAAACCACAATGGATTCAAACCTTTCTTCACCCAAACCACAATGGATTCAAACATGATAGACACGCATTTATTGATCAATATGTTTATTGTTATAATATGTTATACTATCTATCTATCTATGATTTTTATCCACCGTTAAAGTCCAACATTTTGTAGATTCATATTAAGGAATTGAGAATACATGTAGCAATTGATTTTGGTCATGAAATTTTTTATTTTCACTAATTATATTTAAATAATTTACATTATTGATTTAAGATCGGATGATGAAGATCAATTATTGCATTATACATTTAATGCGTGAAAACTAAATTCTCTTCGGGATATACTTTTCCGAACTCATTTTTTTGAATTGAAGTATAATTTCTGTGACCGGGAAGTGTATAATTAAATTTGAATCTTTAAAAATAAGTGAAATGAGTTAAATATTAATTAATCAAACATCCTGAATCTAATCCTGAGAATGTAATAAAGTTAAATTTTTTAAAGTAGAATTTTATTGCCCATTTTGGTTCTACCAACCGTGATGAATTAATCTTTATAGTTATGTGTGAAGGATACATTGTTTAAAAAACTTATAAATATAATATTTTAGATGCATATTTATTTATGTTAAAAATAATCCATGTAAAGTGTAGAGAATGTTTGGTTTTAGTTCTTTTAATATGGGGTTTAAATGAGTATTACACATACTTTATAAATATCAATTCTAGCATGAACAAATGTTTTAAATTTTTTTGGTCAATAGCATGAACAAATTTTACATTTACTAAAATTAAACGAGAAAAAACAAAAATTAATATATTTGTAAGGATTAAAAATATTTTTTAGAGATTGAAAATAAAAAAAAAATTGTATATTATAGAGAAGAAAATCATATTTAAACCTTTAATATTAATATTTAATAAGGAGTGTGGAAAATTCTTATTTATTATGAGCATGTGAAAGGTAAGGCACAAATAAAAACTATTCCCCTTTCCATTTCTAAATGTTGGTAAATGTCAGTTTACTTTTACCCTTGTGGTTAATTTAGGATAAAGGGAAGTTACTAGTACTTAGTACCAAAGACTTGGCAGGCTGGTCATCTGCAACATTATCCCTTCCATCAATGCAGTCACATCATTTTTCCTTTGTTTTGTAGACATCAAGTTTCTGCAAAAGATTGGCATTAAAACTTAAGGATAAATACGTGTGGCTTTGATAATTAGACCATTTTGGTTTATTTTATAGATTACTACTTTTTATGTTCACCATTTGCCTACGTTCTTTATAAGAGAAAAAAATCAAGCAAACAGTAATGAAACATATTTGAAAGTTACAAATAAATAGTCCGTTAACCGTATGATTTTTATGTGTAAAAATATCATGACTGTTATGATCATGACATAATTTGATGTAGAACAGAAGCAAAGATTATAGCAAACACTAAATTTAGATTAAAAAGAAATAAGTTTGCAAGCGACAAACCTGTGAAAATAGGATTCCGGAATCTACTTGAAATTAAAATAACACTCTAAAATATTATTGAATGAATAATAAATATCTCTTAAGCTACAACTGTTAAACTTAAATAGGAAAATAACAAAACCCTAATGAGCCAAAAATCCAAAATAGAAAATAAAACAAACAAATAATAAAATTGAACCCGAAATAATAAAATATTAAGAAAATCCTCTTACATCGTAACTCTTTAAAAATGCTATTTAATATTAGATAACTCGAATCAAAAGAAGAAGGAAAAAAACTACATTTTTTCCTTCAACTTTAATCTCAATTATCAATAAAAAATTAACTTAGGGTCATATAATTTAAATTAAGCCCAATGATCAATTTTCATAGATCACAAAATTTCTCAATTTCACATTGAAAAAAAATACAAAGGCTATGTGATCAAAAGTTATTTCTTACTCCCATGTTTTCTTCCAAGTAGAGGACTATTTGAGATAATACTCAAAGTGAGATTGCATCAACCATATGTTCTTATTTTCATAGTTACAAATTTTAGACATTTTTGTAGTATGAGGTCAAAAAAACACAGCTTCCTCATATTGAAAGTATGAAAAACATCATAAGCATGGGATAAATCATTAATATGGAAATCAAAGTTTGCAACTTAGTCTTGACCAGCTTCACATTTTGGTTATAGTTATTGGTACATTTCTTTTTTCCTTTTGTACCATTTGTATGTATCTTTTGAAGCAAGTAGTTCTAGAGATAATACTCAAAGTGTTCAAAATTTTGGATCAAATTTTCTATTCCCAAATAGGTAAGTTCTAGTACATTAGGACCACAATATTGGAGATATAAAAAAACAGAATTCATCTCAATTTAGAAAAAGAAGGCACATCAACTTAATTAATTATATGATATGGGGGGTGGCATGAAAGTTCTAGGGAAGTGCATAGACATTTGAAAACTTGCTTTCTTTATAACACTTGGCACCATCAATTGAAAACAATAAACAAACACTAGAGTAGTACGATTATTTTTTTTGTTGACAAAACCCTAGAGTAGTACGATTAACAATTGAAAAATGTGACTTAATATGTGTATATAATGATGGTGTGATCGACACACTCCCCCACTTTGAATTAATCCTCACATTACCATCCCACATGTTCACCAAAAACGTGGTGAAAGCATGCTTTTCACAACTTGCTCAATAATTGGTGAAGCAAAGTAATAAGATAAGGGGGGTTTTGTACTTCTCTAAGGGTAAGGGTTGTGGTTTTCAAACACTTGTCATCATGATCCTAAGTGTGTTTTGGTTAAATTTGTTAAACATTATTTTCTAATGAATTGTATCTTGTAAAATTGATTAATTATATGATTGGATTCACTTTCTATGAGAGGTAAACATGATTTTAGAATTCTAAAAATGATTTTGTCATATGTGTGAGTATTCACTTCCCATAAATCATTCACATATAACTCTTTTTTACTACGAAGTTTTTACCTTTGGTTAACAATGATTAATCTCTATCAGAGGATATGTGAGACACATAAGATAAGTTCTCCCATTTCAACCGATTTTTTCATACGTAAAAGTTGGGGATGGAACCCTAACCACATGTTTAAGAAGCTCTACCTTACCATTTAAACCAATTTATTGTTGGTACAAAAGTATAATTGTAACCCTTTATGTGAAGCTTGAGTTTTGGAGCTTCTCTAAAGAGAAAGCAGTTTTATACTTAAATTTATTTTTCATTTCACTTGCAATTAAATGTATCAACACCTAAACCTTCTTGTGTCCGAATTAACTTCAAGGGCATCACTCTCATGTACAGTACTAACCTTGAAATAAACAACTTTTAAACATACACTTCTTACGTTCAATTCACCTTTAAACAAAATTTAATTTTACTAAATCATTTCAATCGTAATGAATTTTCACCGCCCTATAGTCAAACACATTATCTTTGAGTTAAATTGAAATGATTTAGGGGATAATTTCACTATGAAATCAAGTGTGATGTAAAACTTGACATGTGTTTGGAACCACATGATTAGTGCAATATTTAAAACCAAATACAAGTTAGACCGTCCACAACCGAACATCTTAAATTGGGTGTTAAATGAGTCTCTTACGTCCATATCACTTATTTTACGGCAATACTTAATAAACATCAGTTTTCTCCAACCCAACACATCAAAAAAAATTATTAAACATGTCTCACTAATAATTTTATATCATTACATTTTTCAACAAAATTTATTTATTTTATTAAGATTTATTAAATGGTACCCACGAAAAATGAAGAGAGAGAGAGAATGTGATTCTATAATTATCATTCTTCGCAGACACCCATATATTATACTCCACAATAAAAGTGTCTATTTAATATGGTGCTAAATAAGTGAAGTATCTACCATTATAGATGGTCTTATATTTATTCACTTTTAGATAAACAACTTGATATTTGAATTGATGAATATTATTAATTTTACCAAGACACTACTAACTATTCACCGTGATAATCTCAAAATGATAAATTGGCAAGCTAACCATATTTATTTATTTTTACTAAAACCATACATTTGACAATGAAAATCAACTATACACTAAAGACCATTCATGACACCCAACCTACACATGTTCTTTCAATGACTAAATGAGTAAGTTTTGATCTCATGTAGTTTTATTTCCAAGTTGAATAAAGCCTCACTCATTTCAAACCTGGAAAAAAATTTCATGCCTTACAAATTTTAGATAAGGATATAACTACTCATCCATCATTAGGGAAAAAGGACAATTACTACATAGCTAGCCTACTACTTTGACTGTCGATAAGTTTACCTTAAATTGTTATATTTCTGTCACTGTTGTTCTTGTCATTATAAAGACATCACATTCCTTTTGTGGCCATTCCACATTGTGAACATGAAGACTATTTTTGCTATTTCACTTCCTTATGCACATTTAATGTGAACAAAAATGTTAAATTTGCAATTTCATAATTAATTAAAAATAACTAAAGATAATATATGTATGGTGTAAGTTGTATTATGATGCGTGTAGACAGCCAAGTGATTGAGTTCAACTGACTAACGAACTTCAGTTAAGGACGAATCGTTCGAAATAATCTGAGTTTAAATTCTGCCTGAAACAATCATCAATCAAACTTTATATTTTTTTTAATCGAATTTCATATTATCAGACCCCTTTTTTTCTAACGAATCACAGATTTAAGATATATAAAAAAAAATGCACACAAATTCACCAGTAATATTTTAATTTCCATATGTACTATAAACAAAAGACACGAACATGAGCATGATGTAACATTACTATGTAATAGAAAAAACATAATCCAGGCCAAGATTTCTTTCCCTTTTAATTTTTTTTCTCATTATTTTTCTAAAATAAAAATGTGCACTAAACTTTGGGGATGTGCCACGTCTTCATATTCTTGAGGGTCCTAAATTCTAATATATGTGTGTATATATATAGCAATAAGAAGAAGAAGAAGCATTGAAAGTTCATAGAAGCATTGAAAGTTCATATTCTTGAGAGTCCTAAATTCTATCATAAATATTGAACACATTATTATTTTGCTAACTACTATTCTAAATATTTATATTGTACACAATGTCTTTGAAGATAGCAGCTGAAAATTGGCAAAAACCATCATCAAAGAAGGTTGAAGAAGCAAAGATAGTGATAAGAAGTTATGATGAAGAAAAACACAAAGTGGCAGTAGAAAAATTGGAGAGGCTTTGTGAGGTTGGACAAAGAGGAAAACCTTCTCTTGTTACTGACCTATTGGGTGATCCTATATGCAGAATTCGTCACTTTCAATTACATGTTATGCTGGTAACTATATCTACATGTATCTTATTATACTCATACCTGTTTTTCATTTTCTTGATTTTTTTTTAAAGTTGATCGAAAAGTCCTCGAAGATATTTGAATTTTTTTCTCACTGAGTCAAGCTCTTACCACGAGCTGATATCTCGTAAACACATTCTCTTGAAGTTGAATCATATAACAAGAAAAATATTATATTGACATATAAATGTGTAGACTAAGAGTTAACGCACCATATTGATGTATACCTAATACGACATTATGATTTAGTGTTGAATATTGTAGCTGAACACAACAAATTGTAAATTGTAACGAATATATATATTTTTTCCGATGATTTGTTCTCCGTGTATCAAGTCATGAAAACTGTTTGATATTGGACTAATCAATGTTATATTTGTTGCAAACAGGTTGCAGAGTATGGAGAAGAAGGAGAAGTTGTAGGAGTAATAAGGGGTTGTGTAAAAACAGTTACAAGAGGGAATTCAGCTTATGTAAAACTTGCTTATGTTTTAGGACTTAGAGTCTCTCCCAAACACAGGTTCTATTTTCAACTTTCCTTATAAGTTTTTTTGTACATTACCTAATTAAAAGCATAAAAAAATAATTCGTAGTTAGTATTGTTTATTATTTCTTTTTGGATGTTAAATTTGCATGAGTTTTATTTTTATGAGATAAAAATACATAAAGCATGAGTCAAAGTATTTATTTTTTTTCTCTCTATCCTATTCCACACAAGTCATTTCAAAACTTTTGCTTCTATTCTCTTTGCGAAGTTGTTATGTGCATTCTTGGCTCTAAAAAATGTCATTATAAACCTTATAAAAACTATGCGATATTAAAACAATATAAAGAAGTGGTGGGGGATTAGATTCTTTGTAAGAAAAATAAAAGGTTAATGTTTCTCGTATCAATGGAAAGATGAAAAAAGTATAGTTAAGCATGCTACTCTGTCATTGACACATGTATATGATGTATCCACTATGATTACTTTACTAAGAAACTATAGTAATTGGATAGGATGTCTTATTCTTATTTGCAACTTTCTCATACTTCGTTTGGTACCAAGTTCTTCATCTAGACAATAAGGTCCACAAAAAACCTTACTTTAGGAATCATCCTGCTCTTACTTCTAATTCATATTTGATTATTATTTTTAACTATATTTCCACCTTAATGAATAAATAAATGTTTTTTTTCTTAACCTCTAGTTTATAGACGAGGAGACCGTTGATAATCTTAAATTTAACCGTAAAATAAGAAAAATCTTGATCGAACTGTTTTAATCAGGACTCGAACTCGAATTCTCTCGCACTATAAATAAATGTTTTGATATATTTTTATAGGCAAAAATATTAGTTGTTAGTATGTAATGTTAATAGTTAGAGTTTGGACTCTAAACCTTCTTTTTGAACAACTTTGGAGGCAACAATAAACTAATAACCAAAAGATTGTCTTGGCATTTACAAGAGATTTGGCATTGGCACAAAATTAGTTGAACATTTATTTTTAACCAGGACTTGAGCTCGAATTCTTTCGTACTATAAATAAATATTTTGATATATTTTTATAGACAAATATTAGTTGTCAACATGTTAGGTTAATAGTTAGAGTTTGGACTCTAAACCTCCTTTTTAAACAACATTGGAGGCAACAATAAACTAATAACTAAAAGATTGTCTTTGGCATATACAGGAGATTTGGCATTGGCACAAAATTAGTCGAACATTTAGAAGATTGGTGCAAGCAAAAAGGGGCTAAGTATGCATATATGGCAACTGATTGTACAAATGAGCCATCCATAAATTTGTTCACAAAAAAATGTGAATACTCAAAATTCAGGACTCTAACAATGCTAGTGCAGCCTGTTCATGCTCACTACAAGCCAATCAGCACAAACATTGCCGTCCTTCGCCTACCACCCCGCCTAGCCGGGCCAACATACAACCATATGTTTGCCAATGCAGAATTTTTCCCAAGAGACATAGACTTGATTTTGTCAAACAAACTTAATTTGGGCACATTTATGGCCATCCCTAAAAAGGACCTAGCAAAATGTGATCCAAAAAATGGTATTTTCCCTCCAAGCTATGCAATATTAAGTGTGTGGAACACAAAAGAAGTGTTTAAATTGCAAGTTAAAGGAGCTTCAACATTTGTACATGCATGTTGTGTAGGTACAAGATTATTAGATGAATGTATGCCATGGCTAAGGTTACCTTCATTTCCTAATGTTTTTAGGCCATTTGGGATTTATGTAATGTATGGATTACACATGGAGGGTAAATGTGGAAAACAACTGATGAAGTCATTATGTGGATTTGTACACAATATGGCTAGAGATGATGGTGGTTGTGGGGCCATTGTGACTGAAGTGAGTCAAAGGGACCCAGTTAGAGAAGTGATCCCACATTGGAGCAAATTATCTTGGGCTGAGGACATGTGGTGCATTAAGAGTCTTGAGCACATGAAGAAGGATGGTATGCATGAAAAATGTGGACCCTCAGATTGGTACAATTATAGATCTTCTTCATCAGTAATTTTTGTTGATCCTCGTGATTTTTAACACTAGTTAATGTAATTTTATGTGTATGTATATCTCTATCTATAGAGAGAAAGAGGCTCTTGGTTGGTACTAATTACTAATCTGGAATGATAGTTCTTGAATGGCCAAAATGCAAATGTTTGTAAAATATTTTCCTTTTGCCGTTGTCAAATGTAAAGCAAGTACAGTAACTATCTCATCAAATGTTAATGAATTATGATTAATTAAGTTGCATGTCTCTTTTTATTTTATTTTATGGGAATTGGGAATTCATAAGTCTTTTTATCAATTCCAATTATATTTGAAAAGTTGTCAAATGCTTTTTTTTTTCAATAATTAAAATTTTATTGATAAAGGTTCAAACCTAACATCGAAACGGGTAAAATTCTACCCAAACATTGTTGGATCGTGAAATTTGAATTGTGGTTTGTTAAGAAATGGCTTGAGACGTTTTTTAAGTTAATAATAATGTTTTAATCAATTCTTTTAAATTTTTATGCTAATGATTGAAATATATAGAATCCCATTTTTCTTTTTTGACTAAAGGATAGAGTTATTTTAGTGTTTTTTTTAGAGAATAGAGTTATTTTAGTTCAAAAAGACCCTTATTTTTATTTATTTTTTAAGAATAAAGAGACCTATACTTGAAAACTTAAAATACTTTGTAATTATATTATTGTAAAGTATAAAAATGTGTTTTTCTTTCCTTCCAAACCTCTCGGGCGTTCTACGATTTGACCATTTACCTTTGTTCATATTTCAAAATTTGATGCGAGTTTTAGTGTTTTAGATTTTATAAACCAAATCTACCATGTATATCATTTGAACCCATCCTCTGCCAATTTACTTCTTTTTTTTTTGTTGACAAAATTCACCATTTCAAATTCTATCAATGGAAGTGTGTCCTGTGGTTTCGACTTCTTTAATTCAAAACACCCTATTTATGCATGAGCATATTTTCCATAATTGTAAGAAAATTTTCTAAAATATAATAAATTTGAAAAGTTGTAATGGTTAAATAGAGATTTTTCAACCACGTTCTCTATATTTGATTAGTATAGTTTAAAGGAACTGATCAAGTTAGACAATTCATTGATGAATTATTTTCATGATATTCGATAAAATTTAATCCGGACCCGAACATACAAAAGAATCAAGACATGCATGAAGGAACAATATGAAGTTTGTTTGGTTGATCAACAATAATGACTTCATCAAAATATCTTTAATTTGAGAAATATATACCCTTTTCAACAGGTGGAAGTATCAAGTAAAGTTAAATTTTTAGTGGTTGTTATAAACAGTTGAAAATCTAGCCATTCGAACCAAACCAACAAAAGAATCTAGCCATCTCATAGTCTCGTCGTCTATCTTTTCTTACTTTTAATTAATTTTTTTGTCACATGTGTATATTATAATTTTATTAAAATAAGTTAATATTAAATATAGGACTTTTTTTTAGGGAAAATATAGGACTTTTTAAATATGAGGTGTGAGGAGGGGAGGGAAGAAGTTCACAGATAAATACAAAGAGGATTTGAGATAATTTAAGTAAATAACATTTCTCCTTCCTAATAGACTAACTGCTAACATTTACTTATTAAAAAATTATAAGCAAACATTTATAGGCCAGGTTCTTATTCTATTGTCACTTTAAAAAGTTGGATGAGATGATAAAGATCTATTTCAACTTAATTAGTATTCATGAGTTCTAATTCGTCGCCCAACATGCAACAACGTTAGACTTTTTCAAATGAGAGCTTTGCCGCCTTAAGAGCAACTCCAACGACTATATTTGCGTAACAAGAAAAAAAATATGGTATGGTACAAATATTACCTTTGGAGTCTGACATCGTGTAGTTGTAGTGCGTAGAAAAAGTAACGGTTACTTTAAAAGAGTTATGCTAACAATTTCCATAAAAACATTTGTTAAGGAAACCAAAAGTAGTAGTTTTGCATGGATTCAACAATATTTTAACTTTTTAAAAGTTAAAGTCATAACTTTTCACCATTTTCCAATGCAATATTTTATTTTTGAAAAATGTTAACTTGTGCCCTTAAAGCACAAGTTAATGAATCAAATATCGAAATAGTTTATTGGAACGTGTGCATTATATTTAAAAAGTTATTGAAAAGTTGTGGCCAAAACTTTCATTCATGCCCTTACTGGCATAAATACAGTATTTTATATGAAGTGAATAATATGAGTATATTGTAACCAAATATCAACAGCATTTAAAGTTGAAAATAATTTTATGTAAGTAATTGACAAATGTAACTTTACAATCATATATCCCTGTTAATTCAGTTTTATGATTTTAATGCATTCCTGTTATTTTTCATTTCTCCTCCCAATGAAACAATGAATGCAAACATTCACCAATCCATGGTGGTGTTATACTCCAAAATAAAATATAATGCCATGCACATTGTTGAAATCGAAAGAGATACCCTTCAAAAACTGGATTCCTCAGTTGCCGGACGCCTCAAGAAATATCTCAAGCTGTTAGCAAGAACCTGCAACATGGTAAATATAAATTAAAATCAGTTCAGAAACTCAAGAGTCTTTCTGACATCATGTAAAGTTCACCACTAGATGCTTGCTCAATAAGGACCTACTTGCCTACTTCAATGAATGAGTTATGATACAATCTTGATTTTTTTATCATTTAGGATATGTTTGGTAAATCGAAATGGATGATGAATAAGCTAGTTATAAGCTATAAGCTAGACACTATAAGGGTAAAAATGACACGCTATAAACTATAGACTAAAACACTACTTTAAATAGCACGTCAAAAAGCAATATAAGCTAGTGAAAAAAATGCTTTAAACTTGTGAGAGAAGACCATTACCAAACAAGTTTACTTTATTCGAGTTTATACGCTATATGTTATCCGTTGTAAGCCAGCAGTTTGATCTTACCAAAGAGTAAGTCGAAGATTAAAGCTTTTTTCTTTCGAAAAAGCGAAATTAGGAGATTAAAGTTACCTGCTGTAGAGGCTTGCTGATTGCTTTGCCTTTGTAGCTAACATGAAACTTTGCCTTAGCCAAGAGTCCCTGGTTCAAACAAAGCTTTTTCATCAGACTGCTATAAATCCCCTTCTTTTTGAAGCACAATAATTGAATTGATTGTTAGAATAGCAAATCTGGTGCTAAAGTAGGAAAACGCATCAGAGTGGCTGTCATATGTTCCTACTATTCAATGAATTAGGGTTAGAGAGCACAAATTTTTGTTCAAATACTATGAATCTATGATCCAGTTCACAAGCTTATCCTTAAACGGTAACGCAGGTGGCGAAGCCCCCTGCACCCCTAACCCTCATAGTTGTAACCCAACAAATGAATGAGCCAAGCCCAAATGGTAGGCGCTTTCATTACACTTTCAGCAATGCTCAAGCGTCTGCCATCTTATCAGCGATGATGAGCCATATTCAACATTGATACATTCATTGAGTAATGGCCATGTCAGAACTTAGAAGGTTTATTTATTTAGTTTGAGCATAAGTTGTATAATGATATGTGTATACCTCAGTGTCAAATTCTCCAGATTCAACAGCAATGTCAATGTCAGTAATACTTTTTACAAGATCGACAAGTAATCCAGGCCGATCAGCTGTCTCCACATAGAACAAACTACAAAATTGAAAACAAATAATTAACAACATACAAATATAACCGAAAGTACAAAGCATGAGTATTCTTCTACGAACTTATATATCATGACTATAACAATGTCATTTCCTGATTCGATGATAATATCTGTACTGCTAAGCAAGAAACAAAGAATGCATTACCTTCGATCTGGACCATCATCGGATATGTTTATGTGAGTTGCAATGTCCACATCAACCTGAATGACAATTGGTTATGAACTTTTCTTTCCATTTGTGATAGAGAGAAGATAAAAGCTAACTAGAGAGAATACATTCTTGAAACGTCTACAACAATATTTTATCATTTAATAGATTTTTCAGAAATATTCAATATATTTTCAAAATTCAATTTTAAAAGCTTCCATAATGTCTTCTCTAATGTTTATTTTATCGGTGAAAAATGAAACAGGAAACAACTGAAGTAAACATACCCTCATCTTTTCAATTTACAGAACCTGTCTATGTGTTGCCATAGACAATGAAAAAATCACAAGTTATAACTGAAACCGAGAACTAAAGAGATTCATCACCTGCTCTTTTGGAGGTAGAAGTCCAAAAGCTGCTCCCATTGCTAACTGAGAACTTGATTCCTGAACCATCAGTTTGAAAATTCTAATTAGTTGAGAAGTGAGAATTGTCTGTTGGCATATATTACAACCAAATCACCCTCCAATGAGAAAGGAGGATAGTTGGTAAAGCATACCGGGTGATACTGAATCAGATTATTTATAATTGTCAAACGAATTGCCTCTAACAACTCTGGATCTTCCACTTTTCTGCCAGTATCACTGCAAAAAGCTCCACCAGCATATCCAAGGAATTACTATAGAAGCGAGTTAAAACCTCATCCAAGATATTTGTGGCTTAAAAGGAGAAATTGAACCAAAGTTGCGCAACATGTTTCAATGTTCTAGATTGAATTTCTAATACTGTTTAGGTAGGACAGTTCTGAAGTCTGACTGTGTATACTTGTGCATGTGCTAACATGTGTTTAGCTCGCATAAAGAAAGGCCTGTTTGGATTGACTTATTTGAGTTTGTCTACTAGCAAAAACACTTGTAGTCTGTTTCAGAGAGCTAATGGAAACAACTTATGATATATCTATAAGTTCTCCACGATGGCTCGTGAAAATAGCTTATATGAAAATAATGTGGCTTTTTTTTTTGGTAGAACTGTTTGACTTTATTTTACCTTTTATTATAGAAATAGCTTACACATAAGCACTTATATGATAAGCAGTTAATTACGTTGTTTATCCAAACAGGGCTTATTATAGTAGATAGTGCAATTAGGAGCAAGAGCACGAGGAATGACTAGTGCGGGCCAGTGGTGGAGTAAATAAAATAAAGAATATCTGAGAGTTTCAGTTGGGTTCCAATGCTGGCCTAGACTGAAGAGATATTCGGTTTGAGCAACATAATCGTTATTAACAGTCATTTAACATGGATCAGAAATAATACAAAATCAATAACAAGATTGGAAAGCTACATATACTTGTAACAATCACATGCAAAGTGCACAAATCAAGTAACACTTACACTTTCGTGATGGAAAACTTGTTGTGCTTGCCAGAAGAATCGAGAAAGACATTTGCCTTAACAACATTGAGGCCTAAATCTTTTAATGCACTCATCTACAACAAATGAAAATATTACCCTCTAAGAAAAAGCAACAGATAAGCAAGCACAGATATAGATTTACTCAAAGAACGACATACTGTGTCGAGAAGAGCTCCAAGCCGATCACCAAAAGTTATCTCCACCACAGTTGCATCTGGATCCAAGTCTTGGTCAATTATGACAATTGGGGTCGGAACGGTATCAGTCTCCCCTTGATTTCCATTCTGTTATCCACATAAAAGAAACAAAATCGGTTATTTTACCGACCAATGAGCATAGTCGACAAGCATTATAGAAATGAACTATGGGTCTTGACTGTTTCACACACAAATAACGACAATCGCATAAGTTGATCACACCGAATACCTGCACATCAGTAACAGGTGCTGCCGCTCGAGGGATAATCGTAGTACCAGAAGATAACAACCTGAACAATGGGTACAAAGTACATACAATACAATTAGCAACACTGAAATGGACACATTACTTTGGTGCAGTCTTAGCTGAAAGTAACATTCAATTCCCAAGTTTCAAGCGTTACCTATTCTTGCATACAAAAGAAAGAGTAGTAAATATTTTCAGTACTTATCCAACCTAATCTACTAACTTAATTAGTCACACCAAATTCATATCCTGCAAGCGTTCTTCATGATAACATGACAAGGTATATGCTAACAATACCAAATCTGAATAAACAGAATAAATTACTAGCCAGAATTAACATATGCAATACAAGCAAAGGAAGGAACCAAATATAAGACAACGAGTTCCACTACATTTTTATAAAATAAAATAAAAAATTCAAAAGTGGGTCTAATTGGATTCAATCAACAACAAACAAGTCATATACCACTGGGTGGGGTTGGCTACATGGATCAGAGCATGGTTACCAATATCTTTGGTACATACAAGTCAATCCAATCGATAGTGCGCATCTATTTTGCACATGAATCTTATCGTAAATCCTGATTCACTATGATGTATACTGATTCATTGTAATGAACCATTACCTAAGGTTAGTCAATTCATCCACTTGTTTTTGTCAAATTTGCATAGTCAACCATTTTTCTTTTCTCAGTTGATTTATGGCTTAAATCTTGAATTATTTCGAGGCGTATTTTCAATATATCGGCTTATAATTCTTTTTAATGTCTCTTGATTTTACTTGAAAATTTCATAATTTTACAAGTAATATATATTATGATTCATAATAAACTTCGATTCACAATTCACAAAAATAGTTCTTCGTATTCACGATATGAATCTCGATTTGACAATCATCAATCAAACGACATCATAATACTCAGTCATAAATCATATCTATGAATGGATTCAACTAATTAAATCTTAAAGTGAATCACTAAAACAACTAAATTAAAAGCATAATAACACAAACAATAATAACTACCAACTAAAAGCTCAAATTCTAATAATTCAATAACAACAATTTCAATTTCAAAAAACCAACATAATCAAATCATCTTATCCAAAAGTAACCAATGATCAAAGCTATCTTACCTTCTTTTGTGAAGAAAGTAACATGGCATAGTAGAAACAAACCCAGAAGAAGCATTCAAAAAAGGGACACAAAAAATGGGTTTTTCCAAAACTCTCAAACTATTATCAGTAGCAGCACTAAAGTGAAATCCAAGTCTCAAAGCACTCATAGCCATAGCCATTTTTTTAGTTTAAACTCTTCAAAACGATGATTTCAACAGAGAAAAGAAAAAAAGTTAGGATTTTGAGAAATGGGTCAGAGAAAAGATCTCAAATTTGTAAGAAATAGGAAAGTGGCCACATTCATATGAATGAAACAAAACGGTTGTTTCTGTTTTTTGGTAAAAAATATGATGTTTTATTTCTATTTTTAAAAATTAAAATAAGTAAAATAAGAGAGAGGATTATATGAAAACAAATCAGAGACGTCCATCTAGGATATGTGGATATTATGGTGTCCATTTGGAGATTTCATTCCAACGTGGAAAATGAATGATTTACTCTTTCTTGTTTTAAAGATCAAAATTTCTTAAGGCTTAAACTAACAACAATCAAGTTAATAACAAATGCTACAAATAATATAATAAAATCTAAATCACTAGAGTACTAAGCTTCTGGATCTGCAAAGTTGGCGTCTATATCATTGATTGAATCTGTAATATAATATTTCAATAAGCACCAAAAAAACACTGCAACAAGACGCGGAATCAAACAACATCACTCAAGAAGACGAACATAACGCCACACTTGAACAAAAAAAAACTTGATATGTGTGAAAATGACTTTAGAATGAAAGAAATGGAAAAAAAGATGTCGATGGGTGATTCTAAGTCAAAAAAATAACCTAAAACCACTCATCTTCGATGAAGGAAAGAGAAAGACAACTTAAAGAGAATATGAAGTTTCTCTCACTAAAAAAACTTTGATCGACTTACTCATGTTAATTGTTGTAGTTTAAAGAAACAATTTTGAATATATTTTTATAAATATCTTTCTTATTAATGATTTTTTTTAGTTTTATTTCACTGTTGAAAAAAAATCAAAATTGCACCCGCAATAAAAATGTGCAAAAAATAAATAAGTATAATGGACCACTTACCTTTAATGTTTGTCCCACTATAAATTGATGGATAAGTGAAGTAGAAGTGTGATAAAATAATGAAATTTAAATAAAACAGATTTGTGATTACTCTTTTTGAACATATTTATAAGCAAAATCATTTTTAGGTTCATTAAATAACTAATGTATCTAACCGATATGTAGACCGAATAAATTAGCTTATCAAGTTCGACATTTAAATTGTACTTTAACATTTTAGTTTGTAGTTTATCTTGCAAGGGTTAAAGCCCAAACAATTTTTTCAAAAATATTAAAGAAATTAATATTAATGTATCACAATAAAAGAAATTATAAAAAGTGTAACAGAAAAAAATTATAGAAAAAGAATAGTCTAGCTTTCTTCATGACCGTTCTTGGTCGAAGACCCTTTTCAATCAGATACTTCTTTGTCTTCTCGTCTCCTCCTCGAACTTGAACATCTTCTTTATTGAACCTCTCGATGTAGTCTCAGAGATGTTCGTTCTTTCTTTGCATGATAGCCTCGAGGGAAGCAATCGTTTTTGGTTGGGTCATCTGAAGTAGCAATAAACGTCACAAGAAGGGAGGGGGGGGGGGGGGGGTGTTTTATGTGT
>Ga0228711_1000802_pt1 | contig 42153 bp, 56 predicted proteins | sample MedpolnodulmetaG_2_FD_177996 | JGI IMG/M metagenome (GOLD analysis project Ga0228711, IMG submission 177996) | Root nodule microbial communities from Medicago polymorpha collected in Santa Monica, California, United States - brown nodules | ecosystem: Host-associated > Plants > Roots > Nodule...
CTGCAGTGAGTATCGCAATTCCAGCCTGGATCGCATGGCAAGGAATGTTCGCAACCTGTTGATATGATTTGCCATTATATGGTGAGCGCGCAGGGATTCGAACCCTGGACCTACTGATTAAAAGTCGCGTGGTAAATCCTTATTCCTCAGGCTATGCAGCGTGCCATGTGACCGCCATGTGCCATCTATGCCAAAGTCTCAGCGATTTTGTCAAATGCGGCTTTGTGGTCTTCTGACGGAAAAAGATGCCCGTAGCGGTTCATCGTGATGGCGTAAGAGGCGTGGCCTGCGAGCGTCTGAACTGCCTTTGGTTGGAGGCCCGCCTCGATCCATGTGCTCACGGCGAAGTGCCGCAGCGCGTGCCAGCCGATCGGATCGATACCTGCTACCTTGATGAGCGGGTTCCAGAATCGCTTTGTCATATTCGTATGCCGAGTGAAGTTTCCGCGTCCGTCAGGGAAGACGAAATCTCCGTCCTTGTTGTATTTGGAACGTTCACGCCAGGCGGCGAGCGCGTCAACCATCGACTTGCCAATGGGGACAGTCCGCTTTCCGGCTTTACTCTTCGTAGTGTCAATGCCGCCAAACGCGTCGACTCGGCTGTCGACGGTTACCTTGCCTGTTTCGAGATCCACGTTTTTCCACCGCAGCGCCCATTGCTCTGACGCGCGCAACCCACTGGCCGCAGCGAATTGTACCCGAATTTTGAAGTCCGGATCTGCGGCCTTGAGGAGGGCGGCTAGATCGGCCTTAGATGGCGGAGTCACCTTTTCCGAATCTTCCTCGCGCGTGCCGGTTACGCGTATGCCTTTGGCCACGTTCAGGACGGCCATGTCTTTCTCGACGGCATGCTTCAGGATCCGCGATAGCGTGCCAAGTACGCGACGAGTGGTGACTATGCCGGCGCCATGGTCGCGCATGTCGTCTCGGAACTTAACGACGCGAGCAGCGGTGAGATCGGCTAGTTTAATTGCGCCTATGCCGCCTTTGAAGCCGACCGAGTCTTTCTTCTTGGTTCCGGGCCGGCGAACGACATAATCGCCAGCTGGGTCGACATAATTCTCACAATACTGCCGGATGCTTCGCAGATACGTTTCCGTCACCTTCTCCCCGCGGTCACGGCGACCCTCCATGTACTTGCAGAACTCTTTGCAGGCCCCCGCAACGTCGGCGCGATCGGCGAGGGGCCGGTATGTGCCGGCGCGGGTAGTGCCTTGCAGTTCGCCAAGGCGAGTCTCGGCATCGCGTTTCAGCGCGAACTGTTCGCGGTGACGTTTTCCAAAGCGGTCGGTGAAATCGAGCTGCCAGGCTACGTGCTCACCGCTGGCATTTGTCCATTTGCGCCTCTTGATTACCGCCATCGCGACCTCCTGATTTGAGGCACACGGATATCACGGCGCATGCGTAAGCACAATCAAAGCGAGAAAAACCTTGACAAAAATGTAAAACGGACCTATACGGGAAATGAGGTTAGGGCAAACCTATCCACTTTCGAAAATACACCATGTAAACGAAACGTGTCAACCCCCAAGAGGAGAAAAAATGAAGGCTGCGAATGATAATATCCAAGGCGACCTGTTGATGGGCGCAAACGCGATTGCGGCGTTCTTGGGAGTGAAGCCCCGCCAGGCCTACCGACTTTCATACGACGGAATCATCCCATCGTTTAAGCTCGGCGGCACCGTGGCCGCTCGCCGCTCTTCGTTAGCCAAATGGCTTATCGAAGTTGAAGAGAGAGCCGCCTAAACCTTTTCACCAAACCGGCGACCCGCCGGTCGATTTTAAGCACTGCCACAACCATCAACCATTGCCGACCGGCCGCGCGCCGGCGAGAGGAGATTTGCGCTTTGAACGCACTTACATTTCAGGAGCACGACGGAAAATGGGCGCTTGCCGGCGTTCAGGAGATCAGCCCCACCGATATCGGGCCAGAGGACACGCGCATCTTCGTGGCGCGTGAAGCCGACATTGATTGGTTGGCTGAAGCGGTCGAGGCCTATCTCAATCGGGAGACGGGCCGATGAGAACTGTCGAGAGCCGGCCAGTGCGAGGTTATGGGCTGACGATTTACAACGACGGCGCGCGCGAAGTCTGCGCTTTCCTGGATGGATCGCCGGTTCTTGCGCCGGCAGGCGTCGAGAAGGATGGAGACCGGCGGCGCATCCGGTTCGCCGAGGGAACTCGCCAACTACGTTCAATGGGAGACATTTTTTGCCCCGACTTCGAGACTGCCGGATTTGTCCGCCAGGCACTCAACGAGAAGCTTGAGCGGGACAGGGATGCGGCGAATGCGTTTGTGGTAACCGGAAGCCGGGTGTCGCGCCGTCGCTGCTATCTGTTTCTCTCCGTTGATGTTCGTTTCTTGAAGTCGGGGGGCATTGAGCACTTCACTTTCACCCTGGAAGCGCCGAGCTACGAAGTCCAGCGCGACGGCCAGCAGGAATTTGCCCAATTCCTGTCGGCGGTCGGACTCTCCAGCGTCGAAGATAGCATCGAGCTTCATGGATTAGAGGCGACATTTGAGCGCCGTGGAGACGTCGTAATCTTTAAGCGGTGGACTGCATGAGGATCCTTAACCTTTCGACCTGTTGCCATCGGGGTGGCGGGGAGATGGTGCTCGTTGCGCAGTTCGATCTGCAGATCACCGAGGCCATCAGAATTTACGGGATGCGGCTCCTCAAGACGCCGGAAGGTCGGTTCATTTCATACGCACCGACGGCGCTCGGAGGCCGCCGGTCAGTCACGTTCGACAAGCCCACCGCAGAAGCCATCACTGCACTCGCCCTTTCCACCCACCCGGAGCTCGTGACCGCCGATGAACTCTCCTGCAAATCGACTTCCTGACCCCACGCCAGCCTTCGACGAAGCGGCGATCCGCACCCATGTCGAAATGCTTCACCAATTGGCCGCCGGCATCCAAGGCAAATTCGTCGTGTCGACGTTTTTCGCAAACCCGACAGGCGAGGATAGATCTGGCGGCACCATCAGCCACCACGCCGTTGGTGACGTCGGCGGCATGGTGGACGCTGTCATGGCTCACGCTTTCACTCCCAACGCCAATTGCTACGTGTGCCCGAACTTAATGCGTCTCAACCTAGAGCGCGGCAAGAAGGGCGCAGAGGCGGACGTAGTAGCAGTCTTGGCCATCGTGGCCGACATGGATGACGATACGGGACGCGCCGGTGCGATGCCTACCGATCCGAATTACGTAATCGAGAGCTCGCCCGGCAACTTTCAATGCTTTCTTTTGCTCGATAAGCCGCTGCCGCCCGGCGAAGCGAAGCCGCTTGCCATGGCTTTGAAGCGCGCCGCCAACTCAGATCACTGCACCGTCGACGTCTCGCATGTGTGGCGGGTGCCTGGGTGCCTGAATTGGCCAAACGCCAAAAAGTTGGCCAGAGGGCGCAGCCCGAATCCCAGTGCGGTAAGAATCGCTCAGCCTTGGGATGGCTCGCTCACGTCGGTCGACGAACTAAGTACCGCTATTCAGCCTTGGCTGTCTGCACCGGAAACAGCTTCGGCTGTGTCGCTGGGCGAGTTGCCATCGTTGGACGGAATTGACGTTTCCGCAACTGCTTCGGAGCTGCTTGCGGCGAATGAGGTAGGCGATCGTTCTGCTTGGGCGGCAAAAGTGGTGGAGCAACTCGCCTTTGACGGGCTGACGCCAGAACAGGCATGTGCGGTATTCCTTGCGGCTTCCGGCGATTGGTTCCGCCGTTACGAAACCAGGGATCCGATCAAGGACTTTGAGCGCATCTGGGTGCGATTCGGAGCGCCTCACGCCGAAGCCCGTGAGGCTGGCAACAATGCCGCGACAGGCATCGTCGCCAAATTCAATGCGAAAAGCCGAGTGCTGGCTGCGGCGAACGACAATGTGCCAGTAGCCGAACCATGTCGCGACTTGCCAGCGATTCCGCGGATGCACCCAGACCCGTTCAAGCCAGAATCTGCTGGCGGACTTCTCGCCGAAGTCAGTCGCTGGATCACCTCGACCGCAATCATTCCGGTTCCGGAATTATCGCTTACGTCGGCTTTGGCGCTGCTCGGAGGTATGTTCGGCGACAAAGCACTTGGTCCCACCAGAAGCGGACTGAACCTGTTCTTGACGACCGTGATGGGTGTCGCGAGCGGGAAGGGGCATGCCCCTAAGTCGATCGTCTCGCTCGCATCGAGCTCGGGCAAGCCAGGTGCCGTCACCAACGGCGACCCGACGTCGTATGCGGCGATCGAACGGATGCTTCGCAAGAACAGCTCAACCGTCGTCGTAATGGACGAATTCGGTGTGACGCTGCAGGATATCAACGCGAAGCGTACGAACGCGGCATCGGCATCTATTCGGAAGTTCCTGCTGGCCATCTACGACCAGGCCGACAGCGTCTTCCACGGCCGGCAATATGCGTCCGACGAAACGAAGAAGGACGATAGTCCGATCGAAGGTCCCGCTTTGACGGTCCTCGGAATGACAACACCAACGACGCTTTACGCGGGTCTTTCCGACGCGTCTCTTAATGACGGTTTCTTGTCACGGTTCATTTTCATAGAGGGAACCGGACCGGCCGAGATAAAGCCGCCATCGCTCAACAGGAAAGCCGAAACACCGGCGGCGTTGGTCGCAGCCCTCAGGCAGGCGCAGACCGTTTTTCCGACACCGAAAGGATCCGGAGCGAAGAAGCTGATGATACCCTTTGAAGGCGGGGAAAGCGGTGATGCTTATCGGCTCTGGACGGAAGTCTTCATGTGGCAGCATGACAGATTCTGGAGCGAGAGAGAGCATCACATCAATGGTCGCGCGGCAGAGAACACGATCCGCCTCGCCAGTATACGAGCTGTAAGCCGGAATCCTTCCGCTCCGGAGATTACCGAGGAGGATGTGGCCTGGGGCTGGGCGATCGTTCACCGATCCATCCAGATCGTCACCGAGGGTGTCAACCGGCATATGTCCGGCTCCACAGCGGAATCACTGCGCAAGGCCATTGTACGCGCACTGGAAGTCGCCAAGGACAACACGTTGCCCTGGTCCTTCCTTCTGCAGCGGGAAGGGGTGAGCAGCGCAGAGGCGGATGATGTGTCGAAGGCGCTCCAGTGGCTCATCGACACGGGCAAGGTCACCAGCCTGTCGAAGCAGCCGAAACCTGGCGCTCGAGGCTCGTTCAAACTTGTGGCGGCTTCACAAGATGAGCCACAACTTGTGACGACGTCGTCCTAGAACTTGTGGCGTTGTGACGAACTTTCAAGCACGCCACAAGTACGCGTCACGCGGAAAATACCAGTAAAACCAATATAGTAATAGATCAGAATCTCTCTTTTTTCTTCTACTTGTGAACTTGTGCAGTCCATCCTTCTCCTCGGCCTTTCGGGTGTTTCCTCTGTCTGTCAGAGAGCTTGCACAAGTTCACAATTTCACAACTTCCAAAGGAAGGAGCACTCATGATCAGAAATTCCCATCGCACTCAGGGCGGCCCGTTTCCGGGTCGCGGAGCAGCCCCTGCAATGACGCGCGATTTCCATCTACCTCGCGGGCAGCGGGCAGGTTTCGAAAAACTGAACGACGCGGCGGCCATGCGGCCGACGCTCGTCGACGCTGGCTCGCTCGTGGCTGCAAATGACAACAAGCGAATCCGCCTGGTCACCGACAATGCAGCCGAGGAGGACACGCAGTGAAATTCAAAACCTTCGCCGATGCGTTTACCCGGGACCGCCCACTAGCAGCCGCCAACGACAACGAGCCCCGCAAGCCCCGCCAGCCTCGTTACCGTGGAACGCTCCCGGCGCTACGGTGGCTCTACGACAGCTTCCCAGAGCTCGCGCCCGCGCTGGCCGCAGCGCTGCCAAAGCCGGCCAGCAACTGGTCCGCGGATGCCGAGGACAACAGCCAGGAAATTCGGCCCACCGAGGGCGAACTGATGAAAGCCGCAAGCGATGCCTTCCGGGTGTATGTCAGGGAGGGAATTCGCCACATCGGCGCCGGGCTGACCGTGGAAGCTGACGAAGACGGCGAACGTATTGCTCTAGGCTCGCTGAAATTCCGCGACGGTCGGCTCGTTGAGTGGGCCGTGACGAAGAAGGGGCACAAGCTTCGGCCCGTCGATCGCGTCAAAGCTGGCAGCGGCAGCAATTCATCGCACCGCAGCCCGCAACGCTATCTCGAAACAAGGGCGACCACACCGTCGCCTATGCAAGCCGCGTCGTTGCCGAGGAACGTGTCCGACAGACCAGTCCTGTCGCCTATGCTTGATCCGCAGGCTGGCGTTGAAGCAAACCGCGAGCTGCTGCGCAGTTTGGGTGTGGACGGTTCCGTATCGTTCGATGAACTGCCGGCACCAGCAACGAAATGCGAGACCGCTGTGGCCAAAGGCGCTGGATTCCTCGGTGGGATTTCACGTCCAAGCGGCAACTCATCTAGTGGAGCACAGGCCTGGGAAGCGCCCGAAGTTCGGCAGGGCGAGGTCGCGTCAGTGGTCGAAGAGGTCGCCGCTCGTGGGACGTTGAAATCAATCGGCCTGCGGCTAGGTTACGCCGAGGGATATGCGGACCGCGCGGGGAAGGCGGCGCTCATCGAAGCCGCTAAGACACTGGCTGCCGCGAACGACAACAAAAAAGTTGAACCACGGGTGCCCATTCGTGGCGCGATGTGACGTATCTAGTTGAAAGATATTTTAACGACCCGGCCACAGCGCCGGGTCTACTTTTTCGGTGCGCAGCTTCATTTGCGACCGAGCCCGCGTCAGCGATGAATGCGGGTACCCATCTAAGGTCGTCAGGTTAATTGTTTGCGCGCCTATTAAAGCTGTCGACAGCATCGCTGTATTCAGATGCGGCTTCTTCGGAAGCCTGTTGAGCGCGACGGGCCTCTTCGTTGTTGCACTGGATGAAGTCTTCGACCTCCGAACGATACGCCTCCATGTCTCGCTTACACCTGTCAAACTCCCACTCGTCGTCAAATGAGCCGAAGCTGGATGCACAGCTCGGAGCGCTCGGCTCCGAACAGTAGGCAAATACATTAATCGGGAAAATGGCAACGATAGCTGCTGAGATGATAATGGCGCGCAAAGTGGTCCCTCGTGTTCGCGTCCGATCATCTCTGCATCAAGTGCGATCTAGAGTCGAGGCACCGAAACGAGGACACCCCATTGCCTGGCGCTGCCTCCTCTCGGCGACGGGCGATCATGCGGCCGGCTCCCGGCAACGGTTGAGCCGGCCGCTATTGCAGCTCGATAATCTTGCGAATGATTTGGTCACCCAAATAACGAGTATTCTTCGGCGAGCCTGTGCTGTTGAGCGGGTCGACCTGAAGTTCTGCCGCGAACTCTCGCAGGATCGGAAGCGCGGGCTGCTGCAGCTCATCATCTTTGATAACCTGGACAGTCCCGTTCTCGTATTGCTTGAGCGTGTATCCTTTGTATTGCGCTTCTTTGGTGACCAGCAGGTCGGCAACGGACACGTCATCGGCTTGGGCCGCAGATCGATAGATCGGGAAGATCAACTTCCCGGCTTTGTCCTCTCTCATGATGGCCCGCGCTTCGCTCGCAGGTTTATCTAAGAGGATCTCGATCGCCATGTCCTCCGTGTTGATGCGGAGGACGACTACTCGGTCGACGTACTCGAACGTATTGTGATTAAAGCCGACTTGGTTGCTAGACGTTATCGTTTTCACGGAAATGCGCTCACCGCCAGCGCTGACGACGTCATAGCCGCGTTGGTTCACCTCCGTCGCCATCTGTCCATAGGTGAACATGGCCGTGTAAAGTTCACCGATTCTGCCTGTCAGGTGATTGAGCTCTGCGGCGGGGACGCCCCACGAGAGCTCCCGCTCAAACCACGAAAGAGCCTCGCCGAGAGACTTGATTATCTGGAATTGGTTTAGCGACATCATTTCCCCCACCGATATGCCGCGACAGTATAGCGAGTCGTCACGTGCGAGAACTGCAATGCCCTCACGCGCTCAGCCATTTCGCCCGCCATCCCAGCGCTCCACACAAGAGCGAAAGCGTGATGCAGATCGCAGCCGGTACGATACGCCCTGGCGCGCCTGGTACGGCACCAAGCGTTGGCGATCGATCAGAGAAGCGCAGTTGAGCGCTCATCCCCTGTGCGTCATGTGCCTTGAGGATGAGGTCGTCGAAGCTGCAACCGTTTGTGACCACGTCACGCCCCACCGCGGCAGTGAAGAACTCTTTTGGTCCGGCCCGTTCCAGTCCCTATGTGCCCACCACCATAACAGTGCCAAGCAGCGCGAGGAGCGCAAAGGGGAGGGGCGGGGAACATCGCTCGCCCCGTTCTGCCGCCAACCGGCGGCCTAAGCAATTTTTCTCATCCGCAAAATTCGAAATCGGAGTTGGTGCCATGGCAAGGCCGAGGAAGCCGACGGCTGCCCTCGAATTGAAGGGCGCCTTCAAAAAAGATCCGCAACGCAAGACCGCGCGGAAAAACGAGCCGAGACCGAATGGCCCGGTTGGCGCGGCCCCTGAACATTTCGACGCTGATGAGCGGAGGCTTTGGGATGAGCTCGCCGGCTACGGCTTTTGGCTCACCGACGCAGACCGGTTGATGCTCGAGATCGCCGTCAAGCTAATGGCGCTGTTTCGCAAGAACGCACTCGACGGCGGCGGCATTTCCAAACTGATCGGCGCACTGGCCAAACTCGGCTTCAGCCCAACCGACAGAAGCAAGGTTCAGGCGCCAGGCGCCAAGGAGCCGGAGGCGGACCCGTTCGCGGATTTCAAGTGAGCTCATGCAATATGACATTGATGCCGAGAAGTATCCGCACGTTGCGGCTGGCTACCGTTATGCTGTTGATGTAGTTGGAGGCCGCATTCCAGCGTGCGAGTACGTACAGCAGGCGTGCCAACGGCAACTGGATGACATTTCCCGCTCGATGGGCGAGGAGGGCTGGCTCTACTATTTTGATCACGATGCTGCTGAGCGCGTCTGCAAATTCACCTGCATGCTGCCGCATATTAAGGGGCCGCTTGCAGGCCAGAACCTCACACTCGAACCGTGGCAGTCGTTTATTCTTACCACGGCATTTGGCTGGCTCAGGCACGACAACGGCAAGAGACGCTACCGGCGCGCATACACAGAGGTGCCGCGAGGTAACGGCAAGACAACCCTCTCTGACGGGCCGGCGCTTTATTGCGGTTTTGGTGAGAGGGAGGGTGGCGCTGAGGTATACTCTGCGGCCCGCACAAGAGACCAGGCCAAGGTCGCGTTTTCGGCTGCGCAGGCGATGCTTCGCCGCGCCACGGCATTGCGCACAGCACTCGGCATTGATGTGGAAGCGCACCGCATTATTCAAATGCGGTCGAATAGCTATTTCGAGGCGCTTTCCGCCGACGCCGACTCCCTCGACGGCAAAAATGTGCACTTCGCCCTTATCGATGAGCTCCACGCTCACCGCGACCGTGGCGTGTACGACGCCATTGAAACAGGTGCCGGCAAGCGAAATCAGTCGATGGTCTGGGCAATCACAACGGCTGGAGCCGACAAGACCGGGATATGCTACGAGCACCGCGCCTATACGATCAACATTCTGAAAGGTACGGCGCAGGACGACACCTATTTCGGCATCATCTACACGATCGACAAGGATGACGATTGGACTGAAGAGGCCACCTGGCGCAAGGCGAATCCAAACTACGGTATTTCGGTCGAGCCAGAGCACATAGCTGCTCTTTGCCGCAAGGCGATGTCGTCACCAGCGTCTCAGGCGAACTTTCTGACGAAGCACCTGAACGTCTGGATTCAGACGAACGAGGCGCTTTACGACATGCGCGCTTGGGATCGATGCTTTGATGAAGAGATCGATATTGAGGACTTCGACGGCGAACCGTGCCGCATTGCGGTCGACCTTGCCTCCAAGGTGGATATTGCCGCTGTCGTGGCGCTATTCGAGCGCGGCGACAAGGTTTACCCGTTCGCTCGCTTCTACGTGCCGGAGCAGGCAATCATTGAAAGCCGCAACGATTCGTACCGTGGGTGGGAAGCCGAAGGCAAGCTGATCGCCACGCCAGGCGATGTGATCGACATCGACAGGATAGAGCAGGACATCCTTGAGATGTCGAGCCGATTTCATGTTCTGGAGATCGCGTATGACCCTTGGCAGGCGCAACAGATGGCCAATCACTTGGCCGAGCAGGGCGCCAACGTCGTTGAGTATCGGCAGACGGTTCAGAATTTCTCGGAGCCGACGAAAGAACTCGATGCGCTCATGCGCTCCGGAAAGATTGTCCACCCTTACGGCCCCCGCGACCCTCTGTCGTGGATGATTGGCAACGTTGTCGGACACTACGACGCGAAAGAAAACGTCTACCCGCGCAAAGAACGGCCGGAAAACAAGATTGATGGCGCGATCGCCTTGATCATGAATCTCGGGCTGCACTTGCGGTCATCGGGCGGAGCTCAGGCCCCGTCCCCCTGGGAAGATCCCAACTTCAAAATAGCGGTGGTTTGATGTGGCCATTTAGAAAAGCCGCCGCGGAGACGCGAGCGAGCCTGGAGAATCCGAGCGTTCCGCTTTCTGACGTGAACGCCTGGCGCACTCTGATGGGCGAATGGCACGGGGTGGCCGGCGTTGTCGTGACGCACGAAACGGCGCTTGAAGTGCCAGCAGTGTGGTGTGCGGTGAATTTCATTGCCAACACGATCGCCAGTCTTCCGCTGCAGGTGTTCAAGAAGAGCGGAGAGGGACGTGACACCGTCGAGTCTGACCCGCTCTACAGCATCCTGCATGACGCGCCGAACGACGAGCTCACGTCGTTCATGTGGCGAAAGGGCATGATGATCAACGTCCTACTGCGTGGCCGCGGTGTTTCGTTCATCGAACGAAATAAGGCCGGCAGGGTGATGAGCATCTGGCCCCTCGACACCGACAAGCTGACGATTGAGCGCAAGAGCGGCCGCAAGCTTTACCACTACGATGACGGCGGGCGGAAAGTCACCTATGCAGCCAACGAAGTCCTCGACCTGACTTTCATGCTGAAGCCGGATGGCGTGTCTCACGTCGATCCGATTAGCAAGCTGAAAGGTGCGGTCGGCCTAGCGCTCGCGCTTGACGAGTACGCGCGCAAGTTCTTCGCGAACGGTGGCGTGCCGCCTCTGGCGCTTTACGGTCCAATGCCGTCTCCGGCAGCTGCATCGAGGGCGTCGCAGGACGTCGAGAAGGCCGTTCGAGACGCCAACGCCGAGCGTCGAAACGTCATGATCATGCCGACAGGGCATGAGTTGAAGGCCGTAGGCGTCGATCCGGAAAAATCGCAGATGGTGGAGTCCCGCCGTCTCGGGATCGAGGAAATCGCGCGCATTTACGGCATCCCGCCCGTCTTCCTGCAGGATCTAACTCACGGCACGTTCAGCAACACGGAACAGCAAGACCTCGCGTTGACCAAGCACCTGATTTCCCAGTGGGTTAAGGCGTGGGAACAGGAGTTAAACCTTAAGCTGTTCTCGGCGCGCAATCGCACCAAGTTCGTAGAGTTTAACCTCGATTCACTGATGAGAGGCGACTTCCGCACTCGTATGGAAGGCTACGCAAAGGGCATCCAAAACGGGATCTACACCCCCGATGAGGTACGCGCGATGGAGAACTGGCCGAGCAAGGGCGGCGACGCCGACAAGCTTCATATCCAAGGCGCCACTGTTCCTCTGGGCATGCAAAGTACCGCGGCTCGCCAGCCAGCCAACGACAACAACCCCGACGACGAGGCACAAGCCGCATGACTAAGATAGAGAAACGTGGCGGCACGCTTGGCGTTGAAACGCGAGCCGCCGATGAAAAGCGCACGCTGGCTGGATATGCGGCTGTCTTCGACGTCAGCGCCGATATCGGTGGCTGGTGGATCGAGCGTATTGCGCCAGGCGCTTTTGCTGAAGCGATTGGCGGCGACGTCAGAGCGCTAGTCGACCACGATGCCGGTCGGGTCATTGGGCGCACGAAGAGCGGCACTCTTCGCTTGTCAGAGGATTCCCGCGGCCTGGCCGTAGAAGTCGATGTTCCTGACACGACCGATGGCAACGATCTTTGGACGCTTGTCGAGCGGGGCGATATTTCTGGGATGAGCTTCGGTTTCGCCGTGAAGCATGACGAGTGGGACGAAACTGGCGAGACGCCGATCCGCACCATTCACAAGGTCGAGCTCTACGAGGTGTCGGCGGTCGCATGGCCAGCCTATAACGACACCGAGCTCGGAAAGCGCTCGCTGCAGGAGTGGCGAGATGCTCGCTCCGCCAACGCAGAAAACACAGATCCGGCGGCAGCGCCGGTAAGCAGGGCGGCCCACAGAGCCCGCCTGAAAATGGACCTTGATCTAAGGGTCCGCAGCACGCGCTGACCAAGCGCTGTCACCCACCAAACTGATCCACTGAGCTCGCTTCCGCGGGCTCTTTTCGTATGGAGACTACATGTCCAACATTACTGAACTGCGCGAAAAGCAGCAGAAGCTCGTTTCCGACGCTCGCGCACTCCTTGCTGATATCAAGGACGACACGGCAGAGGCACGTGTCGCAGAACTCGAATCCCAGCACGACACCGCAATGGCCGAATATGACCGCCTTGAAGCGCGCATCAAGCGCGAGGAGGCTCTGGAGGCCCGGGAGCGCGACCTGAACGCCGCTGACGACCGCCGTCCGAACGGTGAAGATCGGTCGGTGCAGGGTGGTCGGCAGGAGAACGCCGACGAAGCCCGTGCTGCGGCCTTCCGGAGCTATCTCCGTCACGGCCTCGAAGACATGCCGGCCGAGGAGCGGAAGATCGTGCGCGAGATGCGCGCTCAGGCTGTCGGTACCGATTCCAAGGGCGGTTACCTTGTGCCAGAAGGCTTTATGGCCGAACTGGTCAAGTCGCTGAAGGCTTGGGGTCCGATGCTGGATCCAGGCGTCACTCGCGTGCTGACCACGACCGCCGGCAACTCGATCCCGTGGCCGACGATGGACGACACCTCCAACGAAGGTTCGCTCATTGGCGAGAACACGCAGGTCACCGAGACGGAAGTGGCATTCGGCACGAAGACGCTCGAGGCGTACAAATACACGTCCGGGGTCGTTCTGGTCTCGGCAGAGCTTCTGCAGGATTCGGCTATCGACGTCGAAGGGACTGTGCGTGCCGCAATGGCAGAGCGCATCGGGCGCGTTGGCAACCGCCACCTGACTGTGGGCGACGGTTCCGCGAAGCCGAACGGCATCGTCACGGCAGCAACCGCTGTAACCGGCGTCGCGGCTGCCGCTGCGCTCACATTCGACGACATGATCGAACTGTTCCACGCAGTCGATCCCGCATACCGCGACGACCCGTCGGTTCGCTTCATGTTCAACGACGGCACGCTCAAGTCGCTCAGGAAGATCAAGGACACCGTCACCGGAAATTATATCTGGCAGCCCGCCGATGTAAGGACGGGCGCCCCGGCGACCATTCTCGACAAGCCATATTCTATCAACCAGGCGATGGCTGCCATCGGCGCAGCGAACAAGTCCGTCGCTTTCGGCGCGTTCAACCGGTACGTCGTCCGAATGGTTCGTGAATTCGCGATCCGCCGCCTCGTGGAGCGCTACGCCGATTACGACCAGACCGGCTTCATTGGCTTCACTCGCCTCGACGGTGAACTGCTCGATGCCGGCGCAGTCAGAGTCCTGCAGCACGCTGCATCCTAATAGGGAGCGGGCGGCCATGCGCCGCCCGACCACCTCATGAACGTACGAGTTACATCAAGCCTCGCCGGAGATGGCTTCACCTTCGGCTGGGGGCAGATCGTCGAAGCCGATGTTTTTGCCGCGAAGGTCGGCGCTGGTTGGGAGCGCAAGTGCGAGCCCGTTGAAGAGACAGCCGCCGCCGTAGCAGCAGCAGAAATAGCGGTTGTGCGGCCTGGACTCGAGGCAGCCACTAAAAGGCGACGCAAATGAACGAATGGACACGGCTGGTCAGAACGGTTGCGCCGGCAGGACCGGCCGTGACCCTCGCAGAGGCCAAGCGCCATCTGCGCGTATTTCACGACGATGACGACGTTGACATCACGTCTATGATTGCAGCCGCGGAGGCGTCCATCGAGGGGCCAAACGGCATTGGTATCGCGCTGTTGCCCCAGACATGGCGGCTGTCGCTCGACCATTTCCCCTGCGAGATCATCGTCCCTCTTGGTCCAGTGACCGGCGTCACGTCAGTGACGTACCGCGACGGTGCTGGACTCGAACAGCAGGTATCGGGTTTGCGCTACGACCTGGACCAGCAGCCGCTGCGGATTTGGCCGGCCAGCGATACCGCCTGGCCTACTATCACGTGCGAACCGGGAGCGGTGAAGGTCACATTTGAATGCGGCCATGAAAACTTGCCGCAGGATCTTCGATGGGCGCTGCTGCTGCTCGTTGGCCACTTCTACGAAAACCGTGAGGCGGTAGCGGACGGCGGCATGGCTGAGTTACCGCTGGGCGTCGCATCAATTCTTGAACGCTACAGAGTCGGCCGGGTGGCCTGACAGAAAAGGACATTTCATGGCAGACCTAGTCTTGACGCCCTCCGCAATCATCGCGGGCTTCAATTCCGCGCAAGAACACGGCACAGCCGGCGAGACGATTACGGCCGGCAAAGCCGTCTACAAGAGCGCTACCACCAAAAAGTGGATGCTGGCAGACAGCAATTCGGTAACTGCCGCCGCTCGCCAGGCGGGTGGGATCGCTCTTAACGGAGCATCGGACGGACAGCCCATCACCGTTCACAAGAGCGGCGATCTGACCGTTGATGCGGTATTGACCGCTGGCCAAGCAGTATACCTTAGCGACACGCCAGGCGACCTGTGCCCGCTCGCAGATGTCGGCGCTGGCGAATATGTCTGCCTTATCGGCCTCGCCAAGTCGACGACCGTTCTCGCCGTAGACATCCAGTTCCCGAACGTCGCGCTTTGATGTGGGTGAGGTTTCTAGCTGATTACGACTGGAAACCTCGGCCGCCCGTAACGATCGCCTTTAAGGCTGGTGACGTGAAAAACGTCACGCGAGCATGCGCGGCTGCTGCAGTGGCGCTCGGCAAAGCAGAACGAACCGAAAGGCAATCAAATGTCCGCAGGACGTATGCGCGCCAAACTTCATTTCCAGCAGAGAACCACGGGCGATGACGGCTTCGGCACACCAACCGTCGGCGACTTCGCCAAGGTCTTCACCGACGCCGCCGAGATTATCCCGCGCATGGGCTCTGAGGCCGTCATGGGCGCACGCCTGCAAGGGCTGCAGCCGGTGACTATACGCGTGCGCTCGCATGTCGCCACGCGCGCCCTAGACGCAACCTGGCGGGCAGTTGATGCTCGATCTGGCGCCGTCTACGCAATCACTTCGCCACCTGTGAATGTGTCTCAGAAAAACGACTACATCGACATGCTGGCGACAATCGGCACGCAGGCAGACGCATGACGGCGAAAGTCATCGGGCTGGACAAACTCAACAGAAAGTTGGCGCTTTTGCCGATTGTTGCGCGCAAGCGCATACGTGAGGCGATGCAGCAAGGCGCCGACGAAATCGTCGCCATGATGAAGTCGCTTGTCCCAACCGATAGCGGCGCTCTGAAAAACAGTATCGACTGGACGTGGGGTTCCGCGCCGAAAGGTGCCTTGACCATCGCAACTGTGCGCGGCCAAGGTATGCGAAACACTGGCAGCGAAAACACCATCACGATCTACGCCGGCAATGCGGATGCGTATTACGCCCGTTTCGTAGAATTCGGTACGGCAGCCCACACGGCCGGCGGCATGTTTGCGGGCGCAACGATCCCAGCCATCGCAGCCTCGCCCTTCTTCTTTGTCTCATTCAGGGCGAACCGTAAGCGCGTCAAAGGCCGGATTACTCGGGCAGTGAACAAAGCGGCCAGAGAAGTGGCGGCGGGAGGCGGCTAATGGACCCGACATATGAGCTCACTGCCGCCATCATATCGCGATTGAAGGCCGACGCGACGGTTGCTTCTTTTGTTGGTTCCCGCGTCTACGATCGTCCGCCGGACGGAGAGCAGCCATCGCCCTACATTTCGATGGGGCCATCCGACGCACTCACAGACGATGCAGATTGCCTTGATGGGCTGGAAATCACACTGCAGATCGACTGCTATTCGTGGGGGCCAAACGAAGCTTTCGGCAGCGCAGAAGTCAGGAAGCTTTCGGGAGCCGTTCGCGCTGCGCTGCACGAGGCTGAAATTACTCTTCCTACCAATGCACTGGCGAGCCTTCGCCACCGGATCACGCGCTACCAGCGCGAAAGCGACGGCGTTACCAATCACGCGATAATCAGCGTTACGGCGTTCGTGGAGATCACGTAGCCGCCATTCACCAATGACCACCACATCGCGGCCGCTCTGAGCGGCCTTTTTTATGGAGACCACAAAATGGCGGCACCAATCACTGCGCGCTTTGGGAAATTCCGTGTCCTGCTCGACCTGGCGGGAACTGGTACCTACACCGCACCTTGCGGGTTTACCTCCAAGTCGCTTTCGCTGACGAAGTCGCTCTCCGAAGTCGCTCTTCCGGACTGCGAAGATCCCGACAAGCCCATTGTGTTGGGCCGCGACGTGGAGAGCATTTCCGCATCTGTTTCCGGCGAGGGCGTTCTTGCTGCATCCGCGGTTGAGACCTGGCTTGACGGGTACGAAAGCACCGAGTCCGTGGCGATCAAGATCGAGATCGAATTCTCGACTGGCACTGTTACTTGGACCGGCAAAATGCACGTCGAATCCTTGGAAATCGGCGCAGAGCAGGGCGGTCGTGTGACGCTCAACGTGTCGATGCAGTCCGACGGCGAGTTGGTCCGCACGGATACGTTCTAATGGCTCGCGATGCCAGGATTGAGCTCGACTTCGGAGACGGGACGTATTCGTTCCGTCTCGGTTGGGGCGAGCTCGCCACGCTGCAAGAGGAGTGCGACGCTGGACCGTACATGATCCTGCATCGCCTACACTCTCACCAGTGGCGCGTGCAGGACATCGCCAACGTCATCCGTCTCGGTCTCGTTGGAGGCGGGATGCCTCCCGCCGATGCGCTGAAAAAGATTCGGCAGTACGTCGAGCGCCGCCCTCCTCTTGAAAACCACCCGATCGCCATTGCGGTTATCTCCGCTGGCCTGCTGGGGGCGCCAGAGGAGCCAGTGGGGGAGCAGGAAGCGCCAATTCCAGAAGCAGCGTAGACGATCTTCCTCACGGCAAGATCCGCTTCGCATCAATCTACGGAGTTGGCGCCGCAATGGGCTTCACGCCTCAGCAGATAAACGCGATGTCCATGTGGCAGTTCGCGGCGGCGTTTGACGGGTATGTGAAGGCGAACGGCGGCGGCGAAGAGAAGATGTCCAATGCAGAGGCGGACGATCTTTGGAAATGGCTGCAGTCGAAGGATGACAGCGGGATTTAAGCCCTGCCGTACACCTCCGTGCATTCCTTCACTGTGATCGTTTCGCGCTTAGCAGCATGCTCCCTGGTGACGAAGTCGGATATGCCTTCGACCGCATATCCGGCCAACATCTCTGGGACTCCGGCACCCAAGAGTGCCCGCTTCAGTTCATCCAGAGCCTCTCGGTACTCATGCGTCGGCCCGCACATGTAAGCGGGGCCAATTCGCTTCATCGCGTCTTCAATCTCGTTGGCCGAAGCGCCAGCCGGCAACATCGCCGCGACTGCGGCCAGAACAGTCTTCTTCATGCCGCCCCCCCTTGTCGTGCGTGGAGTCAATCATAAGGCGTAAAGCAAATGGCTGCAACCGATCTTGAACGCCTCGTCGTCCAGTTGAGTGCTGACCTCAAGGGCTACCAGAATTCGCTTAGCAAGGCGCGCGGCATAACAAACCGCCAAATGGGGCAAATCCAGAAGCAGGCCGCATCCACAGGGAGGGCAATGACCGCCTCTCTGGTGCAGGCCGGCGCCGCGGTCGCTGGTGCCTTCGTCTTTACGGATGTTATCCGGGGCATTGGCAATCTTTCCGAAGCGGCCACTCGCATCGATAACTCGCTGAAGGTGGCTGGACTCTCTGGCGCCGAACTGGAGCGCGTTTACGAAGGATTGTCCAAGGCAGCGATAGCCAATGGCGCACCGATCGAGACGCTTGCTTCGCTATACAGCAAGGCGGCGCAGGCGCAGAAGGAACTTGGCGTCACCAGCGCCGAACTGCTCAACTTTACCAACAACGTTGCCTTGGCTCTCCGCGTGGCGGGCACAGACGCGCAGGCCGCTAGCGGTGCCCTCTTGCAGTTGGGCCAGGCGCTCGGCAGCGGCAAGGTGCAGGCTGAGGAATTCAACTCAATCCTCGAAGGCGCGCCGACGATCGCCCAAGCGGCCGCGGCTGGCCTGAAGGAGGCCGGCGGCTCCGTCTCCCAGTTGAAGCAGCTGATTGTGGATGGCCAGATTTCATCAGAGGCGTTCTTTCGCGCCTTTGAGGCGGGATCCGTCATCCTCGAGCAGAAAGCCGCCAATGCGACTTTCACAATAGCGCAGGCGACCAACAATCTCTGGACGTCGCTAACAAACGTCGTTCGCGAGTTTAATCAATCGACTGGCGCGAGCGAGCGTTTTGCGCATGGCATTAACAATGCAGCCGGCGCCATTGATAGTTTCGACGTTTCTGGCCTGATAAAGAAAATTCAGGACGCCGACACGGCATTCAGGGACTTCCTCGCTAACAACGAGGGATTGAATGCGGTCCTTGATACGCTGAACAGAATCTCCGGCGTAACCGACGCCGCCGGGAACGTGATAAACGTTGATAAAGAGCCGGCGGAGGACGCGGTAAAGGCGCTCGAGCGGGAAGTCGAGCTGCTTCAGGCGACCATTGAGAAAAACACCAACCTCGGATTCGATAACACCGAGGCGGTCGCTCGCCTGAATGAAGTGCTCGGCAAGCTTGCCGAAGTCAGGGCCGCTGCGGCAGCCATGCCGGACTTTGTCGAAGGCTACCAACTTGGCGAGAACGGTATCGAAGCCGTGCCCGAGTCTGGGTCGACTTCTCTAGGTGGGCCAAGGACGAGAGGCGGCAAGCGCAAAAAAGCCGCCGTTAATCCAGTCTCCTTACCTGATTTCAAGCCGCCACCGAGTCGCGGCGGCGGAGGCGGCGGTCGCAGTCGAGGGGGAGGCGGCGGTGGTAATGGCAGCGCTGACGAACTGCAGCGAGAAATCGAGCAGATTCAGGAGCGCACCGCAGCCATACAGGCTGAAACAGCAGCGCAGGCTGGACTAAACCCGCTTCTAAATGATTTCGGATATGCCGTTGAATTCGCAGCATCAAAGCAAGATCTACTGAATGCAGCAAAGAGCGCTGGCAAAGAGATTACGCCAGAACTTGCTGCGCAGATCGACACCCTCGCGGCTGGCTATGCCAATGCATCCTCGGCTGCCGAGAAACTTGCAGCCACCCAGGACAAGGTCCGTGAGCAGGCAGAGTTCTTCGGAGATGCCTTCTACGACGCCTTCTCCGAACTCATTCCCAAAATAGAAACCGGAAACAAGGCGCTCGACAAGTTTCTGAACACCCTCATCGAGGCCGTCGCACAAGCGGCAATACTCGGCAAGGGGCCGTTTGGCGCAGCTGGCGGAGGCGGAAGCGGAGGACTCCTCGGCGGTTTGCTCGGCGCGATCTTCCCGTTTGCTAAGGGCGGTATCGCTGCTCACGGCAGACCGCAGCCACTGAAAAAGTTTGCCCGCGGCGGTGTTTCGCGGTCGGCGGCTATCTTCGGTGAGGCTGGACCTGAGGCTGCGGTGCCTTTGCCCGACGGGCGCAGCATCCCGGTCAAATTCAAGGAGCCGGCGATTCCGAGAAGGTCTGCAGGCGGAGGGCAAGCCGTCCACGTCACGGTCGGCGTGTCGGCTGACAACAACGGAAATCTTTTGCCGTTCGTCGAATCCGTTTCGCAAAAAACCGTGTCCTCCGCGGCGCCCAAAATCGTGTCTGCTGCAAATCAGCAGGTGGTTCCGACTATGGCAAAGCATCAATCCCAGAAAGCCGGAAGCGAGTGGCGTTAAAATGACTGACATCATAACGTGGCCGCTCTGGACCTTGAGGCCGCAATCCGCATCCGCCAACCTCGTGCCCTTCTCCCGCTCAGGCGGGCGGACGCTCGGCGGCGTCGAACCGTCTACGAGGACGGATTTGGGTTTTTGGGCGATCGACTATCAAAACGTCGTCCTCCAGAACCGCAACCGCGAGCAATGGCAAACGTGGAACGCCATAGCCCAGAAACTAGGTGGCCGCCCAGGCTTGATAGCCGTGCGTGTTCGCTCGTCGCTGTCGGCTCCATTCGTCTCCGGCAAGTTCGAGCCGGTTATTGAGACGGACCACAGCGACGACAGCCCGTTTGACGACGACACGCCATACACGCAGGGCGCCATATCGGTCGTTACCGATGGCGTGACTGCGGTAGGCGCAACGTCGATCCGGCTGCGCATCATCAACGCCGACGCCAACCTCGTCGGCGTGCGGTTCTCTTACAATCACGCGCTCTATGAGACGGGGCCGGTTACGTCGATAGATGGCGATATCTGGACCGTCCCGATCTCGCCGTCGGTGCGCGAGCTCATTCCTGCCGGCGCCGATCTCGAGTTCGACCAGCCGACGTGTCTCTGCCACCTGGCAGAGGATCGCGGCATGGACATCGACCAGAACGCGGTCGGGAAATTCTCGTTGCCGTCTGTCTCGTTTGTCGAGGCGGTGGATTATTGGAATCAGTAGGAGGGCTGTGATGTACCGTGTTTTGAGATTGGACACAGGACCGGCTGGCATCGAGGGCATGGAGTCCACCCTGAATGAGTGGGCCGCTCGCGGATTCTCGCTGGTTCACGCCGTCAGGGCATCGACCTACGATTGGGTGCTGTTTCTGAAATACGACGGCTCTGGCGTCTTGCCTGCCTGTGTAGCAACGGCTGGCGATTAATCCATGTCCATTAAATCACTACGCATCCTCTGCGACGTCGAGTTGCCGGAGGAGACCATTCGCGTTTGGGATGGCACAGGCGGCACTTTCGTCGATGCCGACGGCAACTTCTATCGGCCGGCGCAGTTCACGGAGGACGCGCTGCAATCGCTCGAGGCGGCCATCAACGGCGAGGCTTACACGCTCGCGCTGTCGCTGATTTCGGTTAGCCAGTCGGCTGCGGATAGCATCTGGGAATATGACGAGACGGCCAGCGTGCAGGGCTCGCCGTTTGTCGTGAAGTTGCAGATCCTCGACGAGGATGAGCAGCCCGACGGCGATCCGATCGTGGTGTTTACCGGCGAGATCGACAACCTAGATGTGGCCGATGAGTCCGCCGCGGACGGCATTAAGTCGGTCGTTAATCTGGAAGTCACGAACCGTTTCACGCTTCGCACCATCACCAACGGCGCAGTGCTTTCGGACGTCGACCAGCGGGCGCGCTCTGCGCTGCTCAACCCGTCTGCGGCCGATGACGAGTTCTGTAAGCGCGTGCCGCTGATGCGTGACCAGACGATTAAATGGCCCAATTGGTAGGCGACATGAGCAAAAGAATAGCGATCTTAATCGCCGTCGCACTTTCATTTGCGGCGGCCTTTTTACATGAGCCTTCTACCGGCGCAGTAGGCAGCGGTGGAATCTGGTGGCTCGCTCTGTAGTCGCCGACCAACTCGCCGCCTTCGTCGCCGACAACAACGCTCGCCCTTGGCAACCCGGAACGGTTGATTGCTGCATGGTGCTCGCTGACTGGGCGGTGTGGCTTGGCCATCCCGACTCCGCCGCACACCTGCGTGGCGCCTACGACAGCGACGAAGGCTTCCGCGCCATCATAGCGGCTGCGGGCAGCGTTCCAGCGCTCGTGGCGACATGCGTACCAACAAGCGGCAAGCGCACCCAGCACCCGCAACGGGGCGTCATCGGCGTCATCGGCAGCCCATCAAACATTCATCGCCAGTTCGGCGCCATCCACGACGGCAGTGGCTGGCTGGTGCGCATGCACGGCGGCTTTGGCCGCATGACGGCACGCACGCTAGCGGCTTGGAGAATCTGAATGCCTGGAGTTATTGAGTCCCTGGCGTTGATCGTATCTTCGCTGGCGACAACGACGCTTGCCGCCAACGCGCTCTATCTCGGCACGTATGCGCTCGCGACGGCAGCCTTGGCGTTCGGCGCATCCGCGCTGCAGGGCATGTTCGTCGACAAGCCGAAGGTGCCGAAGCCGGATGACGGCAGTTACAACCTCAAGCAAAGCGTGCCGTCTCTCACCTACGTTCTTGGCCGAACCAAGAAGGGCGGGGATTACGTCTTTCTAGAGGAGAAGGCGGGGACGGCATACCACGTCATCGTGTGGGCCGGTCACCGCATACATGGCTTTGTGCAGCACTACCTGCACGACGAGAAGGCCACGCTTGACGTTGACGGATGGGTGACGTCTCCGGCTCACTTTGGTGGCGGTGGCTACAAGATCGTTAGAATCCTCACTCGCCTCGGTCTGAACGCTGAGACTGCCTATTCCGACGTCGTCACGGCCTTTTCGACTATCTGGAACAACAACTGCCGCGGCGACGGACTTGCATCAGTTCGCATGTCCTGTCGGACGGTAGATCAGAAAGAGTTTCTAGACCGCTACCCCAACCAGATGCCAGAGCATTCGGCGGTGGGCGATGGCGCATTGCTTTACGATCCTCGCAAGGACAGCACGCAAGGTGGGATGGGCTCGCACCGCACCAACAACCCAAACACCTGGGAGTTTTCGAAGAATCTCGCGCTGATGCGGCTTTGGCACCTTTGCCATCCAGTCGGCGGCAAGATGGCCTACGAGAACATGTATATGCCCGACTGGGCAAACGCGGCGAATGTCTGTGATCAGAACGTTACGAACCGCAGCGGCGGCACGGAGAAGCGCTATCATGGCGGCTTCTGGTTCCGCGCCAGCAATGACCCGATCGAGGTTGGCCGCATCATGGATGAGGCCGCAGAACTCGTCGTCTATGAGCGCGCCGACGGCAAGATTGGTGTGCACGCCGGAGAATTCGTCACGCCCGATGTGCGGCTGGACGCAACGGCTGTGTTTAGCATCCGCGTCGACAAGAACAAGCGGCGCGCCAACACGGTGCTCGGCGTCCGCGGCCGCTACGTCAACACGTCCAAGGACTACATCACGGAAGACGCGGCGATCTACGGCGACCCGTATGCCGTCGTTGACGACAACACGGAGCGCACGCGTACTTTCGACAATGCGGCAATCCAGAGCCACAACCACTGCCAGCGCAAGCAGAAGCTGACGTTTGTGCGGGCAAACGCTCGGCGCGTATCTGTGGTCGCGGACTACACGGCGGACGGCGTCAGGGATATCCCCTATCGGCGCTTCGTGACGGTTCATTATCCGTCGCGAGGGCTTGCCGAGGCCGTTGTGGAGATCACATCGAGCGTGACGATCGACCTGCGCAACATGCGCATTTCGTTCTCAGGCATTCTGGTTTCGGCGTCGCTTTACAGCTTCAACGCAGCGACGGAAGAGGGCGAGCCTGGCGAGTCCGTCGAGCCGTTGCCCGATGAGGGCGTGCCGGTTCCTACGGGCTTCGTTCCGACTATCCAAACGGAAGTCGTTTCGGGCGGAGCCACGGCGGCATTCATCAATGCGACGTGGACCTTCGTCGACGACGCGCTGACTTACGAGCTCGAATACGACCGCACTAGCGGCTCGACGGGCGTGCAGTCGGTGTTCTCCGTCGCTGGCGATACGCAGGTTCGCTCCGGCTATCTCGTCGACGGCGAGGAATATCGCGTCAGATTGAGAGCATGGGGGGGCGGCACGAAGTCCGAATGGACCGATTACGTGCTGCTGACGGCTACGGCAGATCCGGTTGCTCCGGGTCCGGTTACTGGTGTCAGCGTGGATGTGTCGACACCGTCGGAGGCCGAGTTTGGCTGGACCGCGCCTAACAGCAGCAACTACTTCGCCTGCCGCATCTACATCAACACCGTCGACAACTTGGGAACGGCAACGCTTGCGGCGACCGAATACGGGCCGCCTAGCGCTACCGACCTGCGCGTCGTCACCTCGCTAGCAGCCGGCACCTACTACGGCTGGCTTCGGTCGATCAACCCGTCTGGCATTGCCGGTACGGCGGTAGCGACTGGGGCGTTTGTCGTCACGTAAGTCGCTGAACAATTTGGATTTTACAGCCCGCCTAGCGGGCTTTTTCTTTTTATGGAGAAGACATGGCGACCGCAGCAACCGTGTTTCGCGATTATGAGACTGATGGCGTACCGGCCTCCGGCAGCCACAAGGTAAAAAAGAGTGATGTTCGCCAACTGCTGGGCGAGTACGAAAACATCATCAATGCCTTTCTTTCTACGGGCGGGCTGATCTTTCCGAGCAAGTCCGCTCTCGATGCTGATCTCGCGCACGCCGCGAACAGCATGGCGTGGGTGATTGGTGACGCAACGGTCGCCAACAACGGCATTTACCGCAAGATCGGCGCCTCTGGCGTCGGATCGTGGACGCGAATGGCCGACCTGCCATTCAGCTTCATCATCGCATCCGACACAGGCTCCGGCACTCCGAATGCCATTCAGGCGACGACGAGCATCCCGGTATCATCGTCCGCGCTGATCTGGATGAACATCTTTGAGGCCAACACGGCCTCGCCGGTCACCGTCTCCTTCAACGGCGACTCCGCGCTCACGATCAAGACGAACAGCGGCAGTGATGTCGCTGTAGGCGGACTGACTGCTGGCATGATCGTGATGGGGATTGTCTCCGGCACGACGTTCCGGCTGGTTAGCGACCAGGCAAGCGCTGTTCTGGTTGCACAAGCTGAAGCTGCTGCCGCCGCCGCCTTGGCAGCCGTTCCGAACCAGTTCCCTGCGACGCGCACCGCCTTGAAGGCGATCAATTCCTCGACTCACACGGCAGCCTATCTGCGCGAAGCGGGCAGGGAAGGTCAGTTTATCTGGAGGTCTGGCGACTATTCCGCCCAGATCGCCGCTGACACTGCGGAAGGCATCTACATCAAGGCCGATTCCGTCGCAGCAACGGCGGGCGCTTGGGTTCGCCAAGGCGGTTGGCAAATTGGTGGTGCCGACGTGCGCTGGTTCGGTGCTGTCATTGACGGCGTTACCGACGATGCCCCGGCGATTAATGCCGCACTGTCCCTAATGGCCACGGTTGGGGCCCCTGCGAAGCAGCCTCGGGGAACATCTATGGTGGGCAGCACGATCACGTTGAAAAACGGGTCGATCTGGGTTGGAGATAGCTATCTATCGATCGTCAAGCGCCTGCCGGGGCACGCTGGCGCGCTAGTAAAGTCTGAGAATTTCGACAGCTTGACCGGTACATCCGACGCTTTCGCGCCTGGGGTTCCGGAGCGGGTAGGCATCGATAAGATCACGTTCAACGGCAACTACCAGAACGCTGCCAGAGATGCGTATGTTCAGTCTACAGGCGAAGGGATTCGCCTTTTCGTGCGCAAGCCCCTGATCAAGGTTTGCGTGTTCAACACCCCAGGCGTCGGCGTGTGGCCAGAATGCCCTGGCGGAAATGGGCCGACACCACTGCAGCCAGGGTTCTCCCGCGAAGCCGAAATCGAGATCTACACACATCAGACGCAATACGAAGGTGTCGTTTGGAAGGGGCCCCCTGACGTGAAGATTGGTTGGATTCTTGCAGCCGATGCAGCCTCCCGCATTATCGCTGACCAGCTTAACGGGAAAGTGAGTTCGCCAACCTACGGCGCCGTCAACGGCGGGCAAACTTTCTGTGTCGTCTTCGATAGCAAGGGCGGCGAAGTCGGTGAAGTTCACGCCTTCGGCAACTTCGGGGGCGGTGGCATCGACTGGCGCAACGGCGGGCGCATCAACGCTGATCTTCTGATGGCGGAAAGCTGCCACTACGGTGGCATCAATATCACGGGCTCGGCATCCGGCATGATTTCGAAGGTCGACGTACACCGCACAGGCGGGTTCGGCGGCGATAGCACAGCAGATTTCGTCTACTCCGGGACTGGCAACAATAACTACGGCCTGGAGATCGGCGTGTGCGCCCTCTATCGCCAGGACGCCGCGAACACTGGTTCCAGAAACGGTCTAGAGATCACGGGCGACTTCATCGACATCGGTGTCCTGAAGGTCGATCTCGGCAGTACCTCAACGGCCGGCCACGGCATTCTCATCGACAACGATTCGGCGCAGTGGATCTCCATCCGCGGAGGCGAGATTGCTCGGTGCAAGGGCACGGCTCCCGATGGCTTGGCTTCGTCGGCAGTCTACCGAAAGACGACAGGAAATGGCTCAAATGTACGCATCGAAGTCAACATCCGCGATTGTGACGTAGGATTCCGCTCGAGCGGCACGCCCCGTCTCGAAGATATCGATATTCAGGCTTTTCTGAATACTGGCCAGACGCTGTTTGCGGGCGACGTTCGCACCAACAACGGCCAGAGGTGGGACGTTCGTGGCACCATTAACGGGGTCTGGAAGGGGTCCAAGGTCGATCTAACATTCACCTTCGATAGCACGCTCACCACTGAGCAGACTTTGTCTGTGGCGCACAACCTGATCGCCGCACCGTCGTTCGGGCGCATCACTGCAACACTTGTTGATGATGGAACGGCACTCACCGGAGCTAATACGCCGATCTTCTTTGTCGGCGATCGTGACGCGACAAACATTACGGTCAAGTACAAGCAGGGCAGTGCCACAGGTGCCAACACAACGCCGCGCGTTTGGCTGCACGCTGAGGTTTGAGAATGCGCGGCGCTTAGGCGCCGCTTCTCACCTAGCGAGTTCTCGCGCCACCAAAGGATTGACGATCACACCTCGCCGACGTAGCGCTTTTTCTCGTTCATTGACCAAGGCCGGATGAATTTTTCCCGCCTGTCGTCCGGATAGACGATGTGCGCCGTATTGTTGGGGATTTCGGGCACCTGCCAGTCGAGTGGCTTTTCGAATACCAAGAAGAAGTCGTTACCACGGTCATTCATCGGCAGCTTGTGTTCCTCACAGAATTTCTTAATCGCCTCGACGAACTCGTTTGCTTGGCGGAAGACGTCGTTGGTCTCAAAGGTGACGATCTGAGCCTTACTGAAGGCAAGCATCTTCTCGATTTCATGCTTTGCGTATTCGCGATAGTGAAGCGTGTACATAAATGGATGGGTGTTGCACATCGCCAGCGCAATATTCTTAAAAGAGCAAGCATTCGGCGTTGTTAGAAAGCACCGACCGCCTGGCTTCAGTACCCTCAAGATCTCGACCAGAAGATTAATTACACCGCTGAAGTTTTTTATGGACGTGCGGAAATCCTTGTCGCCGATGTGCTCAAAAATCTCGCCCGCAATGCACCCGTCAAACGACCCGCTTTCGAACGGCAACGGATCGTGAAGATCGGTTGTCGTCGGTATGATTCTTGCTTTTGGAAAGGCCATACGCCAAGCGTCATGCACTTCGCCTCCGGAATGGCCACCTACGTCGAGAACGTCTCCTTTAACCACACCGTGTCGAAGCGCATACCTAATCGACAACTTAATGCGCTCGCGTTGTCCGATCACATACTTGTTTTGCGAGGCGTCGAGCATTTTTGCAATAGACGGGTCAAGCTCGGGGTAGATGGTAGTATCGGTCATTGTTTACTGGGTACCTTTCTTGCCGGTTTGGGAAGCACGGATTCTGTCGGCGCTAGAAGAACGGTTCCCCCCAAAGAGTCAACTTAAACGGCTTCAGCGCCGTGGTCCCATCTTTGGAGAACAAGGTGAGCAATACGCGCGGGGCGCGCGTTCGAAACTCCGCACAATCCTTGCAAGTCTGTATTGGGTCTTGCATAACACCATGACAGTGAAACAGGCGCTTTAGCAGGAAATGGTGTGTTATGGGTTCGCGTGAGGTTTACATAGATCTTGGTGCAAATGTCGGAGAGACAATTGCGAATTTCGCGGAGAAGAACCCGGAGGCGCTCATATACGGGTTTGAACCAAACCCTACTCTCGCGCAAAATTTGCGAGCTCGGTTTAATGATGAAAGTGTCCTGATATTTGAGAAAGCTGCCTGGATTCTGGATGGAGTAAAGCGGTTTTACCTAGGTCATGATCTTTCTTCGACCTTGATCGACGGCAAACGTTCTATGCCGGATTACCCTGAGTTTGAAATATCGTATGAGAAGTTTGTGCTGGTCGAAACTATCGATCTGTCTCGCTGGTTGTTGGACACGTTCACTGAAAACGTTCACATTACTATGAAAATCGACATTGAGGGCTCCGAGTATAAGCTTCTCCAACGCATGCTAGATACTGACGCAATTGATCTGGTCAAAACAATCTATTGCGAGTTCCACTATGACCGCTTCCCTGCCATATCAGTCGAAACACATGAACGGATCAAATCTCAAGTTGCGCAGCGGTCCGACTTAAAGGTGTGGCGTTAGGGAGCAGCTTCATTCGGGTGCAATCTTATAGTTGACTGCTGGAAGATATTGCACCAAATAGTGCCCGTTTTCTGCAACCTGAACGGCACTTAAATGAACCCCAAAATTTCGGTAATAGTTCCCCTTTTCAAAACTGAGCGATTTGTCGAAAAGTGCGTCCGCTCGATTATGGAGCAATCCTTTACGGACATAGAGATCCTCTGCGTTGACGACTGCTCTCCAGACAACAGTGCCCTCATTGTGCGGCGTCTAGCCACCGAAGACAGTCGTATTAAGCTTATTCACCACATGGAAAATCGCGGCCTAGGCGGAGCGCGCAACACGGGTATCTTGCACGCGAAGGCGCCATATATCGCAAGCGTCGACAGCGATGACTACATTGCTCCCACGATGCTTGAGGCACTTTACGCGGGCACTCAATATGGCCATTACGACGTCGTCGTAAGCGGTTATGAAAGGGTCGATGAGACTGGGAAGGTGTTGTCGAAACACATGCAGTCAGTCAGATCACTGGATCCAATTCCCGACGATCAGGACCCGTACAAGATCGCTAACCCCGCATTCTGGAACAAGTTGTGGCGGACCTCGCTGTATATTGAGAATGAAATATTCTTTCCCGATCACATATACTATCAGGATGCAGCGACAACCCCCCGAATCTTTGCGTACGCGAAGAACGTAAACGTCATTGGTGGTGTTTACTATAAGTATTTGGTTCGATCAGATTCGGTTACAAATAAAACTAGCGATAAGCACAAGCTTGATAAGTACCGAGAGCTTGACTTTGTGAAGGACTTCTTTATTCAACGCGGTTTGTACGGTAAGTATCACGACGCGTTTAGTAGAAGGGTATTCGAGACTTATAAGAATCATTTTGCTACGATTGTTGATGGAAAACGAGCGCTGGATGATGGATCCCTGAGGTATCTTAGATACCTTCTGTTGATGAGGGAAAGTTACCTGCATCTAGATGATGCAATTCGTGGAATGACAATCGAAGAACTGACAAGGGCATTTGAGGATGGAGGCGCTGATATCCGAAGGCTAGCGCTGGAGAAGAAAACTGTTGCAATCGACGGAGTGCCTCCAAGAATAGTTCGGCCTTGGTCGCGAACACCAGATGTGTCGGTGCTTACGCTGCATTCTGGCGAGAACGAGTTCGCACAATCAAAGCGATCACTCGAGAATCAGAATTACAAGAGGTGGACGCACAAAGTATTCAGCGGGCTCGGCAACGTTGAATCGCATCAAGCCCTCTACAATGAGATCATGGATAACAGCGGAAGGTATCATATCTTCTTGAAGCTAGACGCCGATATGGTCTTCGCTGATGAGACCGTCTTGGAAGAGATCGTGAAGCGGTTTAACTCTGATCCGGAGCTGGATCACTTTGTTGTCGCGTGCGATGACTGGATGACTGGAAAGCAAATCATTGGCGTCCATGCTTTTAGTAACCGGGTGTCATGGAACATATCGGCCGAGGGGCTTTTCGTAGATCCCAGCCCGAAGCGGCCTGGAAAACGTGTTATCGTTGAGCGAACTGATCGGGCTTACTTCTATCACTCACCGGACCCATCTCCGTTTCAGGCCTTCCACTTTGGCGCTCACCGGGCATTAAAGTTATGCCAACGAAATCGTTCGTACGAAGAGAAGCGCGCCGACGCGATGAACGCCCAGTGGGACGTGTTTTTCAACGTTTGGAACCGGTTTATGGAGACCGGCGACGAGCGCTTGGGCTTAGCGCTCGTTGCATGTCATCTCGTAGTCTCCGGAGATCTTGGTGAAGGCGTGCACGACTATAAAGACCCGCAACTCTTAGATGCTTTCAAGCAGCGTGAGCATTCCACGGCAGCAGAGATGATGTCGTTGCTGGAGCCGTTCTGGAAGACGCGATCCAGCCGCCAGACATATTTTGCGCAGGCCGTAGGTCCAGACGGCTTGCGGAAAATGGAAGAAGATCGTGTACTGAGAAGAAAAGGGAAGGCGAAGCGTTCAGACGGTTCGCGGAAGACGGAAGGAGGAATTGCTAAGAAAGCACATTTCTCAGAGTCCGACGACCGTATTCGTTCACGCGTGAAGTACCGAATTTACAGCGCGGCGTTGTCGCCATTTATTGGCACGACGTTGAAGCTAAAGCTTCAAGAAAAGCCCACGGCATTCTTTCTAGACGCTAAGCACCCCGCCCTGAGGTTTGGTCGATGGCTACATCGCAATGATCTTCCTTTAGATCTGCAAGGCCGCTGATTGCACCACTAGAGTTCGTTAGCTGGAAAATACCGGGCCTCTTCTTTCGTCGAGGGAAGGGCCTTTCAGTGAGAAAGATCTGTGAACTGACCGCGGAAAGTTGGCTATCCTTTTCAGGGGCCAGCGAGTGGTGGTTTTCCAACCGAAACACGCCAAAAGTTCCCTTGCTGGCGCACTGTCCTTTACCCGAGATGCAACGGCATCCGGCGGCGCCTGTTAGTAGCCAGGATAATGGCGTGCCCGTTCGTCATCGTCCATATCATCCTCCCGATATTGGTCATCAGCGTTTGGGCCGTGACCAAGTGGCACGAACTCGGGGTCAGCGTCGAGCTCTTCTTCTCCCATGACAACGAACGCCAGGGCCGCGCAGGCGAAAAACAGCGCGGCCTTGTACCCGTCGCTCGGAAGCAAAAACGAAACGCCGACCGCGGCGAGCGAAAAACTGACAGCAAACCTCACAATGCCCCTCCCATGTGATGAGCGCCATATTAGGGCTCCCCAGTTCGGTTTGGAATGAGATTAGACCCCCAATATTTTGGGGGTTATATTTCGTATGCCTCGCTTCCTCGGTCAGACACTTTCTCACAAACGATAAGGTGACATATGGCTGCGGAAACTCGCCCTGTCACCCTCGAACTCATGTTCGGGGATGATGGCGGCTGCACGCCGTAATCATTCATGCACCACAGGAATTCCCCATGACCATCACGACCACGTCACCCCGTGGGCGCGCCTTTATGCGTGGCCACGAAGGCAACCCGCTGACCTGTTATCTGGATCCGGTTGGCGTGCCGACGATCGGCACTGGCTTTACGATGCGCAGTGCTGCTGTGCGCAGGGCACTGGCTCGGCTGGGCATCACCAAGCTGGTGGCCGGAAAGACGAAGATCACGGCCGCGCAGTCTGACGCCATTTTCGCCGCGGTGCTGGCTGAGGAATTCGAGCCCGCCGTCGTAATGGCCAGCCCCAAAAACCGCACGCAGCACCAGATGGATGCTGCCGTCAGCGCAATCTACAACCTCGGCGCTGGCGCCATGCAATGGACGTGGGCCGACCTTTGGCGCGCTGGCAAGGTGAAGGAGGCGGCAGTCTATCTCGGCAGCAACTACAATACGGCCGACGGCAAGAGACTACCTGGTCTGGTGCGGCGCCGGAAGGAAGAAGCCGACCTGTTCCTCAACGGCCGCTATGCCTCTGTCGGCGGCGCAGTGAAGGAAGCGACCGACAAGCCACCTCGCAAGCCTGACGCCGTCGTCAAGGAAGCGCAGGAAATTCTCACTAGCAAGGGCTTCAATCCCGGCGCCATCGACGGCTGGATGGGTGAGAAAACGCGCGACGCAATAATCGCCTACCAGAAAGCGCACCCGCACCTTGAGGCCGACGGCATTCTCGGGCCGGCGACTCTGTCGCAGCTAAGGCGCGACGCTAAGGCGCTGCGCGAAGCCGCAACGAAGGGCGCAGGCTCTGCAGTTGGCTCTGGTGCCCTGGCGTTCATGGCGGGGCTGCCATGGGGCTGGATTGCCGTCGGCGTTGCGGTGTTGGCCGTCGGCTATGTCGCATACCGCTACAGAGACGTTATCGCCCGCCGCTGGAATACTTGGCGCGGCAAGGAGGCTGCGGTGTAACGGATGATACTCACCTCAGCCCCCGCGTGCCTCGTGGCTCCTTGCGAAACTTGGCGAGCGATCGTCTTAGCTTCGTGATGCTCCGCGTCACGTGCTCGATGATGAGCAAGTGTTTTTCGTTCTCCAACTCGATGACGCTCCCGCATCTTCTGCAGGAGAGCTCGTCGTTTGCTTTCACCCAATCGACCGTCTTACTGGCCTCATGACCACATTCAGGGCAGGGGATGTCGATTTCTTCATTGAACATGGCTTGCACTCAGGTTGAGTGCGGATAGCAGCACAACCCCTACCGAGGTGCAATGCTTAGTCTCCTGCTAAAATGGATTACAAAAGGCCCGCTCGATCGGATACTTACGTCACTCGACAAGTCGATCGACAACGAGACGGAACGGCAGAAAGTTGCCGGCGAGGTCATCTCCAAATACATCGCCACCGAGGCCGAGACGCGCGCCACGGCCATGCAGTCTCGCGTGTTCTGGTACGTGTGGGCGCTCTTCGCAGCGCCCGTTGGCCTTTGGCTCGGCGCTATCTGCCTGGACAGCATCTTCCTGTTCTCCGGCCAGGTCGCCGACCTGCCTCCGAGCGTGAAGCCTTACGCCTCTCAGATCATAGCCGCGGTGTTCGGCTCTGGAGCTGGCGTTGCCGGTATTCAGTCGGTCGCTGCGGCGATGAGGGGGCGGCGATGACGCCAGAGGAGATAATGAAGGCCGTTCTCTTCTTCCTTACAGTGGCGGGCGCCGGATGGGGCATCTGGTGGAAGATAGACAGCCGCGTTAAGGAAGGCGAGAAAGCCACAGAGGGGCGCGTGACGGCAGCCGAGGAGAGAGCCAGCAAGGTTGCTGAGGACTTGGCCAGCTTTAAACTGCGCGCCGCGGAGACCTACGCAACGAAGGCAGGCATGGAAGCCCAGACGGCACAGATCATGCGCGCCATCGAGGGCGTCGGCAGCCGGATTGACGCAATCAGTGAGCGGCTAGACAGAGTTTTCGAACAACGATCCTCGCGCTCAACTAGAACATAAAAATGCTGCGGTTATCCTTGCCCCCAGGCCGTTCAGGGCATGGGGGCTTTTTGTTTTTGCGGTCGGGAGACGAGCTGAAAGTGATCTCCGCTTTTAATTGCATAACGTCGGCGTTATATTCAAGGTTGCTGACGAACTAGAGTTCGGCAGCTGTAGGGGGAGGGGCGAATGAGCGCGGTGTTCGATTGGGTCGACGTGGAAGTGCGCGTGGACGTGGAGGAAGATATTCTTGTTCTCACGTCACAAAATGCCGGCTTCAGTGAGGATGACTACCTCGATATCTGCACGCTGGCGGCAAGGGCGCAACTTTGCGACGCCGTCTACGGAATCTTTTCAAAGTTCGACAGCGGCATTGCACATTTGACGTTTGCCGACCTGCTAGCAGGTGAATGGCTTCATCCGAATTGGAATACCCAAGAAGCCCTTGCGGGTCAGTCAATGTTTCTTGATGACGCCGGCGCGATTTTTTCCGATGACGGCGGGTTTAATCTCCGGCTTACAACGGACTACACCATCAGCGGATCGCTTTCTGTTGAGGTCGTAGAGTATGGGAGCGCTCGAGCCAAGGTTCGTTTTCGGCTGCTTATCCGAGACTTCAGGGAGATAGGGAGGGCAGTCGCTGCCGCGTTGATCGCAGGATCTCTTTTGGCCAGCCCTACGGCCCCACCTACGCAAGTGAACGTTGGAGACGCTTCCTATTTCGTCTGTTCCGTTGGCAAAACATTTGCAGGGGACAAAGAGCAAATTATCAGAGATGCGATCGAGGACCTCGTCGACGTTCCAGGTGAAGGGGATGTGGTGCGGAGTCGAAAATGGAAGGGCAGACAGGCCTGCCTTTACTATGCTGGTGCTGATCCGGGACCATTCGACGGAGTGTATGGCACTGACACTCGGAAAGCTGAACGACAAGTCAAGGATCTTCACGGATTAGAAGTGAATTGGGGAGATCGCATTACCATCCGGTTCCTATTGGAGAAGGCAAACGACCGAATGCAACGCGATCGAACTTATCAAGTGATCACTCGTCAGTAAGTGGGGCTAGGTAAGCCTCGAGCGCCCTCAGACCCGGTACGCTCCCCCGCGAATGGAATGGTTGAAGGTCCGCATTGACTCGCGCAGATGGTCGGCGGCTTCACGTCGTTCTTCTGTAATTGTTACGGTCATAGCTCGCTTATTCCGCGCGCCGTCCGCGCCGTCAATGGCGCCTGGGCGGGCGGTCGGTTTTTCCAATCCGGCCGATGCTCAGAGCAAAACCAGTTCGGCTCGCCGCGGCCGACTGCGAAGCCAAAGCTGCCCCATTTCTTGCAGCCAGGATGCTCGCAATAATGCACGTAGGGGCCGGCTTCATAGTGCGGCTTTGCGCCCAGTTCGTCGCTCACCAGAAAACCTCCTCCGTGGCTTCCCATTTCTGGGGAGTTCCATCATCGATTGATTGTTCTTCTTTTGTTCCTACATTATCTGATCCTCATGGTCGAGACAATTGGCGAAGCTTTCAGCATGGGATGGCAACTCAAAGCGCGATGTGCGTTCGGCAATCGCGAAGGGATGAAATCCGTTCGCCAGTGCACGTGGACTTATGACCTCGACATGCTGACGCTGGTCGCAACCCGCGGCCGGGACTTTCCATTGTCTATGGTCGCCAGCCGGCTTCGCTGTCCGCGGTGTGGTTCGAGGACTGTGTCGGTTGTATTTATGCCGCCTGGAGAGGGAGATAAGAGGAGAGGGGCGGCTTGATGCCGGTCGCCTTAATCCATTTGTGCGGCTTTTACTAAATCGCGCGCCACGCTACGCTTTCTGTCGTGGCAAGAAAAACATCCAAGCCAACCGAGAAGCCATCTCCCGATCCGATGCCGGCGCGTGTAGATCCCTGCCTCGCGACGCTCGTCGACAGGCCGCCGAAAGGGCCAGACTGGGCCTTCGAGGTGAAATGGGACGGCTATCGGGTGGCGGTGCACATTGAACCCGGCCGCGTGCGGATACTCACGCGCGGCGGCTATGACTGGACCGAGCGTTTCCCTGCCATTGCAGACGACGCTCGGCGGATCGCCGTTAAAACCGCTATCCTCGACGGCGAGGCGGTCGTGCTCGACGACAAGGGCCGCTCCGATTTCAGCATGCTCCAGCGGGCGCTCGGGCGCTTGCCGTCGGCCGTCGAAGCCGGCGCCATCGTCTTCTATGCCTTCGATCTCCTTTATCTCGACGGCCGCGATCTGCGTCGGCTGCCCCTGCGCGAGCGCCGGCGGTTGCTCGAGCCGCTCGTCGCCGGCCGGGAAGGGGCGGTTCGCCTTTCGGAAGAGGTGCAGGCAGACGGCGACGAGTTTTTCCGCGTCGCCTGCGCGCACGGGCTCGAAGGCATCATCGCCAAGCATGTCGAGAAGCCGTATCGGTCTGGCCGCGGCGAGTGGTGGCAGAAGATCACCTGCAAGCGCCGGGATAGCTTCGTGATCGTCGGCTTTGAGCCGTCGACCGTGCCAGGTCATCTCGGGCGGTTATTGCTTGCCGCACGGAAGGATGGTGATCTCGTGTATGTCGGCGGCTGCGGTACCGGCTGGTCCCACGACCTATCGCGGGAGCTGCGAAAGCTGCTCGAGGGGATGGCGACGAAATCTCCGGCCGTGGCCTTGAGGAGGAAAGCCGCGGTCTTCGTCGAGCCGGCCCTGGTCGCCGAAGTGGAGTATCGCGCTTGGACCGACGACGGGAAGCTCCGGCACGCTTCGTTCAAGGGGATACGGGAGCGGGAGGATGATGCGGGGGTGTTCGAGCTGATCTAGGGAACGGCAAACGCAAAATGCCGGAGCGGTGAGGGGCGGCTCTCATGGAACGAACCGGGTCGAGCGTGGTTCGAGGATTGTCACTTCCTACGAGTTTACTGTGATGCGGCAGCCTGTCTAATCTACGCGCGAATTCGCGAACGAGAGCAACCCTATGGCGCAGAGCATCAAACAAAAGCTGATGAAGGAGAGTGACATTCCCGCCTTCGTCGATGAAATTATCGAGACCGGCTGCGGTATATGTGCGGTCGGTCACGACAAATACGTGCTCGGGGACGCAGACCTTTCCCCGGCTGAGTACGCGAAGGTAGAGCGCAAACTGGAACAGATTGAGGAAGCTTACGGCGACCGTGATTTCCTCAAGTCGGAGATCGTGGCCTACCTACGCTCGATTGGGCGGTACATAGACGTCGGCACCGACGGAGCCGGATAGGTGCGGGGCAGCAACAAAAGTGCGATTCGCTTGTTGTCCTTGGTACGCGCTCACGGCGTCAGCGATTTCCACTTCTGAATGCGGTGCAGTTCCGCGCGACCCTCTTCCGTGACAGCATACCGGAGAGCATGGCCGTCAGTTCCGACGAGACGAATAGCGCTTTTCTCCACTAGCCATTCGATTGTCACCGGACCTGCGCCCGGAATGGTGTCGATGGTGTCGCAATCCGCGTGATCAGCCATGAACCGCAGAATCCGCTCGAGCTTGGCGTCTAATCCCAACTGTGGCCGATACTTCTCCCGGCGCTTGAGTTTCTTGGCTTTCCAATCTTCGTAATTGCTGGCGGGTTGATGCGCCTCGTCATTCTCCCGCATCCACTTCACGTCCTCCGGCTCCGTCGTTGCCAATCCGCTGATCTCGTCGAGTTTCGCATCAATCGCCCGTTTGTCCCACTTGCGCGTGCCGGGAATAGCCGGCGGCATCTTGTGGCTGGCGACCCACATCGAAAAGCATGTCGGAGAGATGCCGCAGTATGCTGCCGCTTCCTTGCGGCCGATGAGGCGAGGGGAGTTACTCGTGTTCATAGCTTGTTGATGAGCTCTTCAAACTTGGATTGTGGCGCAGCGCCGCCGGCCTTGAAGCTGTCTATCCACTTGTCGATGTCGCGAACGTCGTATCTGTGCATGCGTACGCCCTCGCCAAGTGCTATCGGCCGAACCGGGCACACGCCAGTAAACGTTGCGACTGACAGACCGCAGTAGTTGGCGGCTTGGCTTTTGGTGAGGAGGCGCGCCGAGGGCAGGTTCACTTCACCTTCTCCAGTCGCGTCTTCTGGCGTTTCTTTCTAGCTCGCTTCAGCGCTGCCAGGGCATCGCCAGGCTGATGTACGATTGTCGGCGCCGAAATCGGATCATAAAGGTAGGCATTTCTCTTGCGCTTCTCCTCCCGAAGAAGCGCCGGGACATCCTCGATGGATATCAGCATTGACCTGCCAATCTTCTTGGCCACGCCAATTCGCCTGGCTTTATCCCACACCGTGCGCGCCGTCATTTTGACGCCGCTCGATGCGGTAATGCGTCGCGCGATTTCTTCCGGTGTGAGGAGGCCATCCAAAAAGTCATTGTCGGTCATGTTCGCGCCATCCATCCCCTTTTCTTTGCCAGGCTTTCTAACCGTCGACGTTCTTTCCGCTCAGGGGTCCAATAAGCCGGATCTCGATTGCTGTGATCCAGCGGTTCGTCGTCCTTCCATTTCTCGACTGCCGCCTTTGTGGCCTCGCGCAATTCTTTGTTCTTGGCATGGGTGGCCTCCCATTTCGACCGACCGGGCCCCTTCTTTTTGGCGGTAAGCGCCTTGTAGAGCCTCAGATCAGAGACATGCGCTTTCGCTGCCGGAAGTTTCAGCACTTTTGGCGGCTCTCGCAGAACCTGCCATAAGGCCAACAGATCACTTTCGGAGAAGAGGTAGTTGCGGCCTGACCGCGAACACAGGCCATATTCCTTGCCAAGCTTGATCACGCCGCGATTGGTCAGGCGGAGGCGTTTCGCAGCCTCTTCGGCGGTGTAGATGGTGTCGAGGGGATTAGTTGGCGCCATAAGCACCTCCAACAGAATTAAGACGATTGCCGCCGGCACGAATGCCGACCGCTTTTTTGTCGTCTCCTCTTGTGTGGTGGTGCCGCGAACGGCTTGCGGATTGGTGGGCCGCGAGTTGTAAGCTATTGGCGCGAGATTGCGCCGTCAAGAACTATGCAGTCCTTGGGCGCGCTTGGGGAGGGGAATCAATCGGTCTTGCCCGGCCTCGAAGCATCGCCCATCCTTGCTAGGCGCGCCTCCCGTTTCTTGCGCATCGCTTCTTTCCGTTCAGGCGTCCAATATGCCGGGTCCTTCATCTTGTGACTGATGCGTTTGGATTCCTGAGGTTTTCGCGGCGGTACTGGATCGTAGATCGGCAGAGATGGCTTGGATGTCCGCAATAAATGCCTGAACTCCTGTCTGAAGACCTTGCCGAATGCATCAGCCAGATCGTGCGCCTCAGCAGGTTTGATTGTCTCTACAAAGAGGAACCAGGCGTAACACTCGTCCCCGGTCCTCTCCATAATGTACCGCACAAAATGCCGCCCCACGACCTTAGCGACGGCGATGCCGTCCCCCTCGTCGTCATCGTAAAGATCCAGCGTAAGTTGATCTCCGATACTCGGCACCATCCCCAGCATGGCCGAAACAGGAAAGGAATCGACCATTTCATACGCCCCGGATGTAACCTTCTCGAGGACGTAAATCTCATCCGAAATATTGTCAGCCATCGGAGGCGCTCAACCTTGACGATCCCTGAGCGCAACGCCTGGACCGGAAGAAACATCGCCATTGTCGAGAAAGGCTATGCCTCCCGATTCGAGGGCAGCCTGTATCGCGATCAACGTGACTTCCCGCGGCGATCGCGCTCCCCGCTCAAAGTCGACAATGGTGCGGAGCGCCACCCTTGAAACCTCGGCAAGTTGCTCCCTGGGCCACTCGATCAACGCCCTCGCGGCGCGGCATTGTGCCGGAGTAATCATAAAAAACACCTAGTTGCACTTTTTGTGTTGACATACTTTGCGCGATGTTGCATCTAATATGCATACTTCAGACCGAAGTACAACACGAGGAGCCAACCAATGACCGCGAAGATTGCAAGATTAAGACCCGTGCCCACGATCGCCTTTGAGCCTGAAGAAGGCAAAAGATTAAGATGCCAGTCCGCTGAGACTGGTCGGGGACAGGTGCAGGGCGCTGACGACAGCAGCCCGCACCGCCCTTGGTCGCAGGATGCCTACGATCTCCAGATGCAGGCGAAGGTCGCCGTTACCTTAATCGGAGAGGTATTCAGCAACCTGAAGGCCATGGAAGATCTGCTCGAGTTCAAGCTGCTGGACCAGTCGGGCATCGAGGAACTGGCGTTTCAGATTCATCAGATCCAAAAGGCCACGGAGCGACTGCAGCCCGCCTAAGTTTCAGGCGTGCCGACCTGCGGCAGCCGAGACCAAGACTCGGCGCCGCCGATCCATGAAGGCGCCGACCAAATGGAGGCAGCGATGGACACGCGCGCTGCGAGGTATTTCAAATGGCTTCTGTTCTGGCAGCAGCAAGGGCGCTGCTGCTACTGCGGCGAGCACGTCGTGTTGACGTACCGACCATACGACGCTGCGCGGCCATATGCTGCTACACTGGAACACCTGCAGCGCCGAGTTGATGGCGGTACGGGCCATCCGTCAAACCTCGCCATGGCGTGCAAGCATTGCAACAATACGCGCGGCGAGCGTGACTGGCTGAGTTACGCGTCCTGGCGACGCAATGAGTTTTGAAAAACATCGAGCGCATCTTGCCACCACCAGCCGCACGGCTGCCGGCTCACCACCGGACCAACGCGCTCACGGCGGCGGCCTACGCTGGCGCCAGCCCCTTGCCCTTCGCGGGCGAGGGGCTTTCCTGTGATACGGACAATCATTCATCGGCGGTTCAGCCTCGGCGGCGCAATCTCGTTGGCGCCGAGGAGGATACCTTTCATGAGGAAGCTCATATCCGCTCTCACAGGCGTAGTTCTTGCTACGTCTTTCGCCTTGCCGGTGAGCGCTGCGCCCATCTACGCCCCTCAGCCGGCGCAAGTGCAGGCGGATTCTGTAGAGCAGGTCAACCATCGACGCAATTGGCGAGACAACCACTGGAACAGGCGACACGCTTGGCGCTCATGCCGTTACTACGGCAGGTGTTACCCGCGCCATGACTACGGCAGGGACTACGGCTACAGCGACGACTATTACCGCTATCACCGGCGACCAAGCGTCAATGTCTACTTGAATTTCTAGCCGGCGGTCGAAGCCACATTGGCAGGGGATGCAGGCGCCGGGGACCGCGGGTTGCCGGAAGGCGAGGAATTCAGATGCGGCAGCCCGATGAAGACAGACCTGACCCCAACGCCCCAATGCGTCTTAAGGACATCATCCCGATCGCATTCCCTTATGGCGGCATTTCTCCGGCCGGCCTTCGCCGCGAGGCTAAGCGGGGCAGGCTGAAGCTCATGCGGATTGCCGGAAAGGACTTCACGACGCTGGCGGCGATTGAGGAAATGCAGCGACTCTGCGTGGTCGAACCCGATCGGAGCGAGGCGCCGTTACATCCAGATGACGAAGCAAAGGCTTCATTGGCGGCGGCGCGTGCGATCGCACATGAACTGAGGACGAGTCGTCGGGGTGCAAAGCTGAAGACCGGATAAGCCTTCGATGCACCGGCCCACGTCGCCTCTTGATGTAAAGCAGGTTCAGCAGGTCGACTAGATCGTCGGCCCGCTCCATTTCCAAGCCGACCTGCTCCACGTCATTCACGCGCGCCGGCAAGGCCGCGAAGATGTCGAACACCGTCCACGTGCCGTCGTCTTCCTGGCGGAGATTGTAGCGATTCTCTGACATGTCCACCTCGATAGGGCGAGGGCACGCAATATAGCATCATCGCAGCGAGGTGAATTCCCGGCGGACTGCGAGTCTTCCTTTCATACAGCTCAGCTTGGCGCTCCACCGCGCGCCTTATCTCTTTGTTCAATCTGCATCAATTTTTCAGGTGGGAGCTTACCGTACATCTCCTCAATGTGTTTTGGTTCTGAAATCAGTTTCTCAACGATCACGTTGAATAGCCTGAAGAGGCCCTCAGCCATTTCTCGATCGTCCCTTAAATCGATTTGCCCTGGGTGAACCGCATCATTTCCAACCAGGCGCAGCACATCAAAAGCTTGTTGCATTCGGCGATCTATTCCGCCGGCCACGAGTGCTCCGATGTCGCTGTTGACGTTCTTTCCCGGTTGCCCGAGCTCTTTACATAGTTTCTGAATTGCCAGCCTCAGTAGCGCGGCCGCACCCCTTGGAGAAGCGGCTAGTATACTGCTGGCCTCGTTGTAATCGTCTTTGATGTCGTCGGGAGTATCCACATTTACAGGTGGCGCCGTCCCCGTCGCAGGATAAATAATCTTGTCGGTTATCCAGAGAGCGACACCCTTGCACTCGTAGCACTTACTGAAATGCACATTCGTAGCGTCAAAACTTCGGTACTGTGAATTTGGCTCAAGCATTGGCTTGCCAGTGGCCACTTTGTCCACCCACTCGTTAAGTCGCTTCCGCTGCTCAGCATCCTTAATGTCATCAAAGTGGTACTCGTCGCGCTGGTCTGGTCCAACGACAAAGGGTAGCCGCTCTTTTTCCAATCTGTCCGCGTGTGCTGAGTACCAGAGCTGGCTGGTAAGAACTTCGCAGTGGGGACAGTTGAACGCAGTCTGTCGAACTGATGGCGTTACATACTTCACGGCGTCACCTGAAGGGCGGGTTTCTTCCCAATGTAACGTAATGGGGCCAGCCCGATAATGGCTGTTTCCCCTAATCCCCAAGTGAAAAAATTGAAGAGCTAGAGCAGGAATCGCTATTTCTTCCCGTGAACGACCCTCCAGCCTAGATGGGACCCAGCGTGTGCCGTGCGCCAATCGTGTGCCGTAAAAGCCGGAAATCTGCAGTAATTATCGTAAACCTAGCATGCATCGTAATGCTAGAAAATGCACGCAAGTCGTTGATTTCATTGATGGAAATTGGTGAGCGCGCAGGGATTCGAACCCTGGACCTACTGATTAAAAGTCAGTTGCTCTACCGGCTGAGCTACGCGCTCCCATGCCGGAACTGAGGCCCGGCGGAAGTGGCCGGACATATGCACGCACGC
>Ga0228711_1000803_pt1 | contig 42128 bp, 24 predicted proteins | sample MedpolnodulmetaG_2_FD_177996 | JGI IMG/M metagenome (GOLD analysis project Ga0228711, IMG submission 177996) | Root nodule microbial communities from Medicago polymorpha collected in Santa Monica, California, United States - brown nodules | ecosystem: Host-associated > Plants > Roots > Nodule...
AAAAAAAACAGGAAATTTGACAAAGCCTTCCAAAACCCTCAAAAACCATATCCTCCCATACAATTTGTGTGTTTCTTATATAAGAGGTTTTAGTTTTATGGAGAAAAATAAATCATCCCTACGAGATACCATCCAAAATCCTCAAAAACTATCATCCAATACAATTGTGAGTTTCTTATTATGGAGAAAAATAAATCCCCTGCAACCTAAATTTGGTGTTCGAGAGTGAACCTCTGGCTAAGGTTGCTCTTAGCAATTATCAATTAAGTTGGACCCTCAGTAGCAAGATGCACCATTAGATTAAGCGATAGAATAAAATTCATATGCAACAGTAGATTATAGAGAATAAAACTTACCTTTCATAATCTAACAGTCTACGTCCAACTTGTAGAGATTCTGGGTTCATTAATTTCGTAATTGCAGACTACAGCGTAATAATGTAAAGCTAACAGATGCAACCACCTGGTAGCAGTCAATTGTAATATTGCAGCTATAGGTAGAAGTAACTTCCGCTTTGACAGAATAAGAAGATCCTTCAAGGATATGTATACATAGATAAAAGAAGAAGATCCTTCAATTGTTTCTGAAAATAAACTCACAAATTGTCTCAGAAAAACAAAAATATACAAGTAATATTTTATAATAATATTATTTCAGCAAACATTGCCAACCCTCCACACCTAATTGGACATCAGGAATATCCATAACAGCTAAACTGCCCCCAACACAGACTACAAAACTGTATCATAACTATTCTAGCATTCACTAGAAACCAAAGAAGAACTATACAAAGTGAAGGGAAAAAATAAACATAATCACTTCAGAGAAGTTTATTCTGAGCAACTGCCTTGCATAGTTCATCTTCACAGAAGAGAACTCTGTTAGAAGCCACTGATTTGCACTGGGGCTTTGGTATAACTGATGGCACCATGCAACGAGAAGCGAAAGCCGATTCCTTGAAAAGAACAGCTGTAACCTGTCGCATCTCAGAAACTTTAAGGTGAGAAGGAGGTCGAGGCCCATGACGAGGTGCTTTAGGCGTATGCGGGCTTGGAATTCTTAGTCCCTTCCCATCACCCCTGCTGGAAAAAAATTATAGCACTATAAAGACATGATTTCAAAATCACAGGAAAGAGATAATTGGTTATAAACACTTACCACAGAAAAGGCCAATGCTCAGAAGGACGAGGAGTCATTGTACTTAACATCTCTAGCCGAGAGCGATCTGGGGTAGTATAATTGAAGTGAAACTGCCTTGCAACAATAACCTAAAAACACTAGAAAGTTAGCTGTTGCAGAGGAATCAAACCACTTCAATTCATGATAAACGAACATTCATGGGCATATAAGCAGCAGGGAGACTCTGAACTTACTGCTTTTCTAATTCTTTGAGAAACATGGAAAACAGCTCTCAGTTGATCATGGTGCAGGCAGCATAATATTTTAACCTCGAATTGTGAAAGAAAATGGGGTCAACACAATTATAAATAGTTCAAAGAGATAAGATGAGCTAATTCAGAAAAACATGAATGTAGACAATCAATTGAATATAGTAAAATGAAAATATAGAGTTTTAACATCTTTTCACTTGTAGTGATGTGCAGTTATTAACAACTTCACTAATATTCAACAAGCTTCATTTTTTCCTTATATGCTTCATAATTAATTACAAGTAACCCAATCAAAAATACAAACAAATATCAGTCATAAAGTAGTGTCAGTGATATCAAACACAAAATCGCATGCGCTAGAGCACCATACAATCAACAAACACAAGCAAGAATAAACAGAGGCTAAAAACACGTTGTAGAATAACATCACATAACCAAAACAATACAGTATTTCCCTTTGTGTGCTTCATCACAGTATTAATACTCACTTCTACATTTAAACAAGTCAGTACAAATCACTGAAACCCACAAAGGCAAAAACTACAAAAAACTAGCTGAAGATGAAACTCAACACTGAATCAAAGTAGCAGATCAAAGAACTAAAAACATCGACACAATAGGCTGTAAGTGAAGACAATTAACATCTGCTGCAACAGTGAGAATTTCCTTAACCTAATATGTAGACTAATTTGATAGGAACGTAAAAATATCCACAGAGAATCTTCAAAATCAGGGTAACCCCAATATTAACACTCAAAAACCATGAACAAGACAAAAAAGCATGAGAAAAGGCATCAAGAATCACAATCCTATAAAGTTGAAAATTGAATACTTTAATTGTCAACTGCGAGTGATCTCAACAAAGGTTTTAAAATACGGTCCATAGCCGCAATTTGAGGCAGCAACATCAAGATTTTGGATATCTATGTCACCACCGCAATTACAGCTGACCGTAATATTCGACAACATCAATGACCACAAAAGGACAATCATTTTAAAACCCAATTCTCAACCTTTAAACCAGATACTTATCATAATGAAATCAATACCAAATACCAAATAAAAACAAGTTCGACAATCACAGTCCATTAATTGCGATTAAATTAAATTAAATAAGCAACATGCATACCAATAAATCAATGGGAAGAGACTCCAGCCTCGATTCTGATTGACACTCATCAATCCTCGGGGTCTTTGGCGTCCCAACTGAACTACTCTGTTTAACCAAATTCACCGGCGAAAGCATCAGCGGACTTTTATCAAACACCTTACCTTCATGACCATCATTCTTCTCCAAATTCAAAAGCTCGACTCTTTTCTTCCCAATATCATTACAAACCCTACCAGCACCCGATCCGGAACCTAAATACTTGCTACACCGAAGCTGAGCTAGGGTTCCAGGTTTCAAATACTTGGTCCCAGATTTCTTCAATTTTCTCCTCCCTTTCCTTTTCTCCGTCGTCGTCATCACCTTCCCCATCGAATTGAATCAGCAATTTCAATTCACCCTAAAAAAAAAAAACAAGAACCAGATTCACTATAAACAGGAATAATCAAAAACAGAAATTAATTAACTATTAATTATTAAACTAAAAGTTAAAAAAGCATGAAGAAAAAGGGGAAAACTCACATGAAGAAAAAAATTGGAGATTGAAAATGGAAATGGAAATGAAAATGAAAATGAAACCCTAAATCAGACAGAGAAAGTGAGAGGGAACATATTGAAAGGGGTTATTAGGGTTTTTATTTTTTCCACTTTATTTGAATTTTGCTTATTTGCGAAATTTTCCCGCTAAAATTTTGGGTACAGACAGTGTGGGGTATCTGACAGGATCCCAGGTGGTGTGACGTGGCGGTTTTGGATTGGTTGGTTTTGGTATCCGAGGGTGAGTGGGTCCAGTATGTCATTGATTGGTGAGATTACTGCGCCATGAGACACGGCGTGAATTTTTATTAATTTCGGAAAATTAAAAATGGTGATTTTTTTGTTTTGTTTTTGTTATCATTATTTGGCTCAGTTTCATTTTTCGAGATTTAATGGTTTTATATTTTGTGGTGGATATGGGATGGGAAAATGTAGTGAAATGACGAGTTTGTCCTCACGTGATCGCATTGAAGACAGAAGTTCAGAAGTGGTTTATTGGTTCAGCATTCACACGTGAGTACACCGCGCTTTGTAAAATCAACGGCCTCAAACTACTCGAGAGTATGCTGGGAATTGGAGAGTAGGGAAGGACAAATTTTACCGCTATCACTAGAGTAACTAGTAAGTGTCTCATTGGTTCTACAATGTCGATCAAATTGTATCGTTGAAAGGGTGTTCAAAACCAAACAAAGATGGTAAATCGAATCAACTTAAATTGGAAACTTTAAAATATTTTGATACGGATATTTGGATCATTTTTTAACTTAATCGCATGGTTCGATTTAGTTAGTGATTTTTATTTTAAGAACTGATCTGAACCGAATTAAATCATAACATTCGAGAAACACTAGTACTCTGTAAAAGTTCAATGAAAATGTGTATAGAATGACATTTTTTTTTTACTAAGACATGTTTTTTCTGCTGTTGAATTTCTTCTATCATTTTGATTTTAAAAATGTATTTATGTATTTTAATTTAATTCTAGTTGCATTTTTGCATTAATGTTTGTTTATGTTAGATACATCTTGAATCACATAAACTCAATGAGAAGTTTTAGAAAATGATAAAGTTTTAGTCTTTTGCATTTTTTAACGAAGAGAATTGTTTTTTTGTTCATGTTTTTAATTTGGTCTATGTTGATGGGAACATTGTTGAATGAAAATAAAAGTGTAATGTTCAATCAAATTTAAAACATTGTTGAAAATAAGTTGTTTTTTTAACTTTCAACTTGATTTTAATGTTGGAAACAAAAAAAATTGTACTGTCTCGCAAAAAACTGCAACAACCGAAGCAACCAAACCACATCAAACTACAAACTTATTTATCATGCAGTTTAGACTCAAAACCGAACCAAACAGCGCCGCGAACACCCCTGATGGTTATCCATTTCTTTCTCTTAGCAAAATTTATGACTTGCTCAAATTAGATGTTTTGAGTTTTACGCGGTTATGAAATAATTAAAATTATTGATTTTATTGATGAAATGTGTTTTATTTACCCAAACATTTTTATTAATAATAATTAGTCAAGTAGTTAGATGATTAAAATGTAGTAAATAAATAACGTATTGATATCATAAAAATGACAAATAATTTTATACAAATAAATATGGTAAAGATAACACCTAATTTGAGATAGAGAGTAAAAATCACGTTTTATTCAAGACGATCAGAGACAAATAAGACTGAAACACCACAACAAAAGACGTTATATATAGGTACAAAACCCAAAAGAAAACCCAAAAATTCCATACGTGACAAAATCAGGCAAACTAACAAAAGACAACTCTCATACCTACTAAACATCAAAATCAAAGCTAATTCCAAAAAATCAAAGGCAAACCCCCACACAACAGAAAAAATAAAACTTATGCCAACGCCTCAAACACTGTCGCGAGCGACCACCGAAAACAACTCCAAAACACTTATAGCCCGTTGCACACTCCATAATCCCTCTAAAATAACCACCAAACCAGACCAAAAACTCATGTAACAACACCTCTACTTCTCTTTCCACAACTCCAAAAAATGATCACGTTGGGCAAAATCACCTAAAGAGTTGGCGACAACTAACACATTCCACCTTAAAAGCATTGACCATACTAAAGAACTACGGCGAATAGAGAGCTCGTATCTTGAAACAAGCCACTTCTTTTAACACCCTAAACCAACGCTCTTTCGAGCCATCACTTAACCCTTTCGTCCACCAGAGAAGACACATAAACAATGCCCAAAATTATGAATATAGAATATGACTTTCAATCTCAGAGCTAAATCGATCAGCCAATCAAAACCCCAAAAAAGGACACTAAAGCAGTCAATATTGGTGATGCGGTGACACAAACAAAACCAAATTGGAGATGGGGCCAACTAGAAGGCACTGTCACAGTCGCTCCGCTGACTTCCTAAACAACCCTAAACTTCTGACAAGGTGGAGGCACAAACTTGCATCCGAAAACGGCAACCATGCACGCAAAACTGAATCTAACTAGTGAAGAGTGACCTACAAACCCACAATCACGTTAAACTAGAACAAAATTGCGACTCAATTCACAATAAAATTAGCGACGGTTATCGATTGATATTTTTTTGATAGTTTTCATTGATGTTGTTTTTATAGTTTCGATCAAAATTGTTTCTAAGTGTACACTTATTAAAAAATATATATAGCTAAATACTCCTTGCATCCACTATTATAAACAAAAAATATATATCTTTTAGATTTGTTAAATAACTAATGTATGTGATCAACATTATAGATTACATACAAGGTTTTGCAACTCGAGAGTTTACCTCAACTCGTTTTGTCTAGGTAAACTCGACTCGAGAACTCGTACGAGTTTACCTAAAATTAAAATTATATAAAATTTATTATATGCATGACATATATAAGCTAATATAATATTGTAAATAGGTCAATAGTGCGAAATATGACTTAATTACAAAGACAAATTATACCAAACTACCATAATAAAATGTTGTGCTCAACTTAACATCAAAATACAAAAATTAATGCACAAAATCATAAGTTTCATAAGTCTAAGTTTAAGCCATCCATAAAACCATCCAAAAAAGCAAGTTTCACAAGTTCGTAATCGGAATTAGTGTTGCAATCGGAATTTCCCCCATTGGAATCGCAACCCTAACTGGTATGTGCTCTCTTGTTCATGGTTTGAGAACTCAGGTAAGAAAGAAAAAGAAATGTTTCATTTCAGAAAGCTAGCAATGTGTTAATGTAAAGGTAACCATTCAGTAAACGTTTCAGTCTTTGGGCTTATAGAATAGGAATTGAGTTTTGAAAAAAATGGGCAAAAAATAAATGGACCAATTTTTTATTTTTATTTTTAGATGTAAACTCGTCAAACTTGGTCGAGTTTACATGCGTTTACCGAATGTTAACTCGGTCAAACTCGTCAAACTTTCTGATTTTACCAGAAATCGAGTTTACCTCCGAGTTAACACGTTTTTGATACCTACAAACATAAACTCGACGAATTAATACTCGATTTGCGGAACATTGATTACATATATCAGTTATTTAATGAATTTAAAACGTAGTTTTTTAACTAATAAATAATAGAATTTAAAGTTCAATATAGAACTAAAATATTATACAATACTAATTTAAAGTGTACTGTAGTACTAAAATATTGTTACAATACTAATTTAAAGTGCAATGCTATTTTTTTTATATCTTGTACTCTATAATTTTATTGTGAATTGAGTCTCAACTCTCAAATGTCAAATGTGATCCATCTTCGATGAAGAAGCTACGATTAAATTTTTGATTGATCCAATTTAGATGAGCTATGATAATCATGATGGTGAATGATTGTGTCATCTTGATAAAAATTAAAATCAATATCAATTTATGCATTCCTTCTTATAATTTGTGTCATTGTTGCAACAACTCTTTATACCTGCGTTTCAAATTTAAACTTGGAATGCGACTTAGAATTGCAAATTTATTCTTTCCACACCTTAAAAGATCTTTCTAGTGTGTACCTTAAACTTAAGTGGTAATAATTAAATATTTTACTATGGTTTGTCAAACCCGTTAGATCGCCTAAAATTAGAAAGGTGAAAACGTTCACCTTAATAAGGACCCATGTACCGTAATGGTGTTGGATAAACAAAATCTATCAAATATATAATACTTTAAAAAATAAATAAAGTAATTAATTAAATGTGATGTCAAATATTTTTAATATACTCTCTTTTCTAGTTCCCAAATAGGAATGGAAATGCGCTAGGTCAGACTTTGCAAGACTTAAGTCTAACCTACTTAAAAAATTATAGACTTAAAGTCTGACCTATTACTTGTCATAGACCCATTTTTATGGCATGACCTAACCTTTTTTAAAGTCACAATGAAAGCCTAAAAGTCTAAAACAAATTTTATATATACTAAGGTCTAACAACACCAATATGTCTACTATTAAACATGTCAAATTCTACGAAGGACTAAGCACACCAACATGCTTGTACTAAATAACCAAATCTTATGAATGTCTAATCACACTAATAGGTCATACAATAAATAACCAAATCATAGAAAGGTTTGAGTTTTTAATTTCTAAAGAAAACTTCAACAATAACAATAATGAAAGAGATACATGTTGCGTATATAGGAAATATGTCGGTTTGACGGATCTGATAAGTTTTTTTTTTTTTTTTTAAACATTAAAAATATTTAATATAAATAGGTCAACCCTAATATGCTTTTTTAGAAGTATTAGTCTAACATGTTTAATCAAATGAGTTTTGTAAAAAGCTTGAGCCTAACATTTTTATTAAATGGGTTGAGTCCGACTAAGCTTTAAATAGGTTAGGTCGCGGACTCCGGTCGACCGAACAATCTGGCTCTGGCATGTTCGACTCTATTTAATAGTCACAATCTCACCCCGAGTGTTTAAACATTTCTTAGATCATTATATTACCTACCTTGAAGATAAAGCTCAAAACAACAACATTGATGAATACGACATATGGGAGTAACAAGATCAAATTGTGCTTACGTGGAGTATTGCATCAATTTCTACAACTCTACACACAAGAATGGTAAAGCGTGAACATGTTTTTCAAACATGAGAAATTTTGCACGTGTAATTTACATCTCATACAAGAGCCCAGATTAGCTAGTTAAAGAATCAGCTCAGAAACATCGAGAAAACTATAAAACTCAATGATTATCTTCAATCCACTAAAAAAAACCGTGAACATGTTTTCACTTACAACTTTGATGAAGATGGTTCAATCAATAAGAAAAAAGAAAAGAATTAATACAAAATTGAAATGTGAATTATGCTAAGATGCACTCTATTGAATTGTTATGAATCTATTTATACACACTACAACTTCTAGTCCACATTAGATAGCAAATACTTTATAATTGTCAAATAATTCACAAGGTGGAATCTGAAATTGTTTTTTTTATGACCTAACCAACTAACTTGCATAGCAAGGAAAAACAAGTTTACCATGTATTAATTAATTCATAACACACCACATTAGTTCATGTTAGACAAAGACTCAACGACCACGAGACTTCTTAATTTCTTAAACACTTGAATGGATATTCCAAGTCAAAATTCCAGCTACTCCTTCTTCACTTCTGTAGTGTTCCAGTTTCAAATTCACTTTACTTACTTGTTACCTTAGTAATGGAATCTCATCTCCATATGCTTACTTTTCCATGTGCAATGAGGTTTTTGTACCATATGCTTGAAAAACACTTAGAGAGGTTGAAATACACACAACTTCAAAAGATGAGAGAGCTACCATGATTTCCTTAATCGAACACCAAGATATTGGTGCTCCTCCAATCATGAAGATGTAACCAGCTGTAGATTTCCTATCATCCTTGTCCCCACCAATTTGAGTCAGTGTAGCCAAGTGAATTGCAGCATAATCCTTCATAAGTAGCTAGAAACAAGATGCCACATTCAACACTATATGCAGAGTTTGGCCTTGTGTTGCAAAGATGTCTAAGGAATCAACTTCATTATAATTTGCATCATTGGTTAATTGAAATATTCGCTCTACCGGTGTTGATGCGGGACTGCAGCTCTCCATTTCAAATCTTTTGAGAATTTAACTTGCATACCACTTTTGAAGCATTAGCAACCCTTTATTGGATCTTTCAAACTCAATGCAAAGGAAGTATGAGATGTGTCCCGGGTCAGTCATCTCAAACTTCTGCATCATGCTCCTTTTGAAATCACTTAGATGTGATTCATTGCTACCTATGTTTTGAAAATTATGTACATAAAGACAGCATTATCACACCTTGTTTTTTTTCTGACATATATTCTATGCTCATAAAAATATTTGGTGAATTCAATTTCATTGATGAATCCATCTATCCTTTGTCTTGTCCCATTCTTTTGAAGCTTACTTAAGCCCATAAATGATGTCCTCAATTTGTTGTACACCTTTGATTCTTGATTCTCCACATTGAAATCAGGAGGTTAAGCAACAAATACCTCTTCACCAAGTGTCCCATTTAGGGAGTTAATTTTTCATCCATCTGATACATTGACCATTATATTCATAGTTTCAAGAGCAACCACTAATCTTATGGTCTTAATTCTGGATACTGGTGAAAATACATCTTCAAAATATATGCGTTCCTTTTTCAGTGGCGGTCTAGAGGGTGTGCGAAAGGAGCGACTGCACATGGCTCTAAATTCTAGGGGACACACATCAGAGAACACCACCTCAAGTTGGAATTTGGTTTTGCTTCCTGCATCTTTACTGAAGTTTAATGTATGTTGCTTTGCTTGTAAACAATATTCACACACTTCTGTTGCCATGTGAATTGAAGCCTATATCATGTCACCATGATTTGCTTGTGCATCAAATTTAAGTCTCTAAAATTAAGATACTTAAAGCTTGTAATGATAGATCCATTTATCTCTACTTGCTATTTCAAAAAACAATAATTATCTCTACTTGCAGCAGCTGCGAAGTATTTATGATCCGTCACATCAAGGCCTGTCTTGGATGTTTTATTCCTTAACATATGTGCTTTCAGAATCAATCTTCCTTTTGCATTGTGAACCTTTTGCAAATTCCTTACTATGTTGCATTTGTTTTCTTTCCTAATTATGATCATGCCTTATATAACTCTATCAGTATAGTTGAAACTTGAAACGACACATCTAATATTGTATCCAATACATAGCATGCTAGACTTGTCCATGCCTCAAATTAAATTGTCTCTACTGCTTTATCCAATTGTAATATTCCTCATAGTATCAATAAAATGATTTTTGTTTGCAAAGCATATTGTTTAAGTAAATCTCATAAACTTCTTCAACTTAATCTAATAAAATGATTTTTACTGCTTTTGTGATTGTATATGATAAACCTCTTCAACTTAATAATTCTGACATTTGGGGCGCCATCACCTATTAATTCCACTAATGATAGTAAGTATTACTTACATTTAATTGATGCCTACTCTAAATTCACTTTGATATATCTTTTACAATCAAAATCTCAAGCTCTATCTTGCTTTATTCACTTTCAAACAATTATTGAAAATCAAATTGGACTTAAATTTAGGTTCTTCAAACTGATAGTAGTAAGGAATATTTTTCTTTCTCCAAATTTCTTATTAACAGTGGCATCTCTCATAGAGTAAGGTATCCTTATTCTCATGAGCAAAATGGCTCAGCTGAAAGAAAGCATAGTCACATTCTGAAGTTTGTCTCACCCTTCTAGCCGATGCGTCTATGCCTCTTCGTTATTGGGGGTGAAGCCTTCAAAATTGTTGTCTACGTCACTAACAGGTCGCCAACTCTTATTCTTCAAAAATCCTGTCCTTTACAAACTCTTATTAATCAGCAACCTGACTATCATGCCTTTAAAGATTTTGGTTGTGCTTGTTATCATTATTTAAGAACTTATAATAAGCACAAATTGGAATTTAGATCTGAGCAATGCAGTTTTCTAGGTTATATTAGCAATCACAAAGGTTGTATTTGTTTAGCTCTAGCTGGAAAAACATTATATTTCCAAGCATGTAAAATATGATGAACTTCTATATCCTTTCAAAGAAAATCCTAAATTACAGGGTCACGATCTTGCCCCATCAAATTCTCACTCAACCTTTCATGATTATGTTTCAAATGTTGAAATGCACAAACTATGTCTTGTAAGAATAGATTCTCTCTTTTTATGACCTACGATGAAATTTCTTTCTTGTATGACACTGATTTCTCTCATGAATCTGCTGAGATCTCAAGCCTAACCACTCAACTTGCTGATTCAATTCTCGTCAATATTGTTGCTGAAGTTGTTTTACCAATTCCACATCTGCTCCTACATTCTACATTATTCATTCCATTATTCCATCATCTGCACACCCACACGAACAACTTACTGCTCATGTCAATTCAACAAAGTCTATAGCATTGTTCCTCAATGCAACATTAGAACAAGAAGAAAATATGGCATCTTCAAACCAAAATTCTACTTAACTTCAGCAACAAGCAGTTAAACTATTGAACCAAAGTCCATCTGAACTGCTCTCAACTGACCTTATTGCAAGAATGCTATGAATTAAGAATATGCATAACTTCTACACCACAGAACCTGGACCCTTGTCTCTACTCCTTCCAACAACAATGCCGTTGGATGCAAATGGGTCTTTAGGGTCAAATATAGTCTAGATGGCATAATATCCAAGAACAAGGCTGGATTGTTTGCCAAATGATTTCATCAATAAGAGTGTGTATACTTTTCTGAAACCTTCAATCCATTTGTTAAGCACACTCCCATCAGAGTTGTTCTTACTATTGCACTTTTTCACAATTGGCGAATCACACAAATTGTCATGAAAACCCACTTAGACTGTTCTGGCGGTGTTCCTTTGGAACCTTAGAGCGTGCCCCTCTCAAAGTCTCAGTTTTAATTCTCTCCGGTACCAATTTTGGTGGGCTAGTTTGGCTTCTTAAAAAAAAAAAAACAAATTGACATAAGCAATGTATTCCTCAATGTTGACCTCTTGAATCTATCTATATGGCTCAACCACCAAGATCTGTACAAGGCAACAATACTCTTGTTTTCAAGCTTAATAAATCTCCATATTGCCTAAAACATACTCCAGGAGCATGGTTCCAAAAGTTACATTCCTTCCTCACACATTCATGCCTTCATCACATGAAACTCATTACAAGCCATCGACTCCCTTATCAGCTCCCTTCACACAAAATTTCCTCTTGATCACATGAAACTCATCATAAGTTATGACCCTTCTTATATAGATAACTTGTCGGAGGCTTATGCTAATATTACCTGTCCTAACATAATCCATGCAGGAAACGAAGTTTCTAAATTTATGTACTCATCAAAGGAACCTCAGTGGAAGGATGTAAAATGATCAAGGAAATACACACTTTGGTCTCTTTCTTAATAATCTCAAGTTATTTCTAAGGATTGTATTGTATATAGTTTATAACATAATGAATGATATACATATATATCAAGAACAAGATATATTATTTAAATTCATGATACTAATATTAATTTGTGGAAAAATCAGCTAGTGAGTTAGTATTGGTCTAATTAGTACCCGTAAAATAAAATGCACGAGATTTGATGAATCAATTACCACCCTTGGATCTCCATCTCTCTACATTAACCAATTGAATCTTCTATCCCCCATGTTTTGCTTTCCATAGCATGATTTCCGCTCGTCGGCATTCGTCTCGTGCTATATATTACTTCTGTTTTAATAAACAACCATACATTAGTTCTTGTGAGCTTAGCTCAGTTGGTAAGAACAATGCACAAAATATGGAAGGTCCGATGTTCGAACCTCGGTCACCAAAAAAAAAAAAAAACAACCATACATTTAAGCTTAGCTTAGAATGAACTATGTTTTATGAGGCCTAAACATGTTCAAGAAATTCGAGCACAACTTTGACATCTTACTTGTCATAGAATTATTTTTAGGTCTAACAAGACATTTTCAAAACTCTCGTTTTGGGATGTTAGTATACTTAAAGACCTATTTCATATTAATGTATTTAAATAGGTGCAATCTAACATATCTATAAATAGGTTAACGAGCTAGTATTAATTAATGAAATTAAGGTCTATTATGATATTTTAGAAAACATGATTTTTTTTTTACTGGAAACATGACTTTGACTTTATACAACATTCTATTTCAATTCTTTTTTTTTCCGGTGTATTCTATTTTATAACAATCCATATAAATATGTCAAAAATTAATTCTATTTTATAATAATCCATATAAATTTGTCAAAAATTAATGTGATTAGTATACTTAAATTATTGTATTAATCCTCTGATTTCTAGGAAAAAAGGGTCTTAGTAATCTGAAGTTCAGCTCATAGGTAAGTAAAAATTGACCAAGAATTATATCACCCAAAAATCAAACCCGGATTCTCCCGAACGATTCATCATTTAGTGAAGCTCATTAACCACTTGAGACCAATCATTTTCTTAAACCGTTAGTTCATACTACTGATTAAGTTCACTCATATTTAGGGAGTGATCGTAACTTTTCAAGTTGAATTTTGTTAGTGCGTGTTGGAATTGACAGTGAATTTGTTGGAACCACACTAGAATACAATTACATATGTGACACTATATAAATTTATCTATTACTTTTCATCTATTATAATATAGACGATTACAAAAATACACATAAAAAATCGAATGACACTAAAAATTTTGTCACAGTATTAGACGTCAAACTACCATTTCTCTTAACAAAATCACATCAACTCTATGATTTCTTCAAATTCACCTAAATGCAGGTGTCACTTTTCTTTGAGAAAAGGTAAAGGTTTGGTAATTGGTCCTATACATTTTAGGTGCCGGGTAAGGAATAAACATTGGTTCCACAATCAAACTCAACACTCAACAAATACCTCCCTAATAAAGGGGAAGTGTCACTATCTCTGAAGAGGACAACATAGGTAAAATTACAGGGCACACTAATGTGTTGTTGTGGGGGCACCACTCACTCTAACCACAAACACAGAGACAAAAACCACCAAACCAAAATTACAAAGAAAGAGAAACAATTTCCTTAGACATAGTATACGACCTTTCTGCTTTGTTACATTCCTTATTTCTCACATAACAACAACATTACAGCATGTCTTTAGCGCAAATCAATGCCATTACCTTAAATGAAACTCAATGTTTTTTTTTTTCTTCACTTCCTATTTTGGTATTTTTATGTTGCATGTCAGTGTTTCTTTTTACCTGCAATATCTAATTACTTTGCTTTTTCTTTGTCTTTTTGACTCACAATGCTTTGTGACCATGCATAAATTTCTTAACCGACAACACACTTATTGTCTTTTTCTTTTTCTTTTACTTATGCAAAAATATAATAAATTACCTTGATTAATATGAATTTTGATGAAATTGTTATTTAATAAAATAGACTTTCTTTTGTTAAAAAATGAAACAAGAATCAAATAACACTTTTAAGATTCACTTGGTTTCAGTATTTTGCTTTCTTTTCTCATCTGCTTAAATTTCATTTGACATGTGTTGTTGCAGTGCAGTGTCTCTGTCTTTGAAAACTCAAGATCTTGAAGGGCAATGCTGTCTCTGAGCAGTGAGAAAATCTACAGCATGCAGGGGATGCTTTCAAAGGCTTAAGATACCAATGCTATTTGTACAACCATAGGTAAATAAATGATCATTCACTCTGCTATATCTATAACTTGACAAATCAAAATGGTTTTCAAATTTCAACCCTTCATCTATGGATAATGTTTGTCTGCACCAAAAAAATATAAATCAAATTCATATTCATGGTTGTGTATTGTCTATGAAGCACAGACACCTTTCGCGGTGTCCAACATGCTTCGTGTCCGACACTCGTACGACACGTGTCCTAAAAAAATTGTTTTTTTCTTTACTTCGATACTTCTTGGACCGGTGCCGATATCTATATAACATTCATACAAGACGTGTTGGACAACTCAGTCAAATGTATGAATTTTTTTATTTGCTTCCACGCACCGTAGATTCAAGTTTGATCAAGAAATGTTGATCAACAAGGGGTTATAGACATTAAAGTTGATTACAACGTTTTTAGCTTTTTCGATAGTAGATGGGTGGATTGGATTTTTTGGCTACTGTAATATGTCCCAGTGCAAATATTTTGGAAATATAGAATCTTGGTTCATATGCATTTTCTAACTAAATCAAGGATTGAAAATGTAATTTTGAAGGTTGGAGCTGATATAGCATGGCATCTTCATGGGAACAATTTGGAGAGATTGCAAATGTGGCCCAATTAACAGGCTTAGATGCAGTAAAGTTGATTGGGATGATTGTGAAAGCTGCAAATACAGCAAGGATGCATAAGAAGAACTGCAGACAGTTTGCACAACATCTTAAGTTGATTGGGAACTTGCTTGATCAGCTCAAGATCTCAGAGCTTAAGAAGTACCCTGAAACCCGAGAGCCTCTAGAACAACTAGAAGATGCTTTGAGAAGGTCTTATATTTTGGTCAATAGTTGTCAGGATCGCAGCTATCTTTATTTGCTCGCCATGGGATGGAACATTGTTTATCAATTTAGGAAGGCTCAAAATGAAATTGATCGATACTTGCGTCTTGTTCCTCTCATTACTCTAGTCGACAATGCTCGTGCTACTCGAGTCAGGGTATCTATTTTCGCTTCTCTCTCTTTGCTTAGTTATCTTGTTAAGCTATCAACTGCCCTTGGTTTCAATTGATGTATGTCTAATGTGGCATTGTGATTTACTCTTAAACGTTGTTGGGACTCAATAACTAAACATACCAAATTGTAAATTGTATTGAGCATGTATTTTTTCAACGAATTTCTCCTCATGTCATTGACCAATACTAGTTGCTTGACGTTTACTTGCTATTGATCATTCGTACAAGGTTGTCGTCCACTTTAAAATGTTTGTTGCTTACATTAGTTATATTTGCTTGTTTACAGTTGATTCAACACTTATTGCTATTTATAATTGTAAAAAAAGAAAAACACATATTGCTATGCAAGATTCCTTGCTTTGGTGAATATGTGTGACTGTGTGTGCGTGTTTGTGTGTGTAACTTATAGAAAAAATAAGACACAAAATTCATACTTCGCACATGACACTCAAAAATATCAAGAACGGCCCTGTATATGATGGTGTTGCACATGTTGCAGAACTTTTTTTTCCCGATTAGTTAGAATTTTCAAATTTGCAAACGTCTTCAAAAACTTTGATATACTTTTGATTGAGTTTTCTTAGTAATAATAATAGCTTGCTTCTCTGGTATATTCAGGAGAGACTTGAAGTTATTGAAAAGGATCAATGCGCGTACACATTGGATGATGAGGATCAAAAGGTGCAGACTGTTTTTCTGAAACGAGAACATGACCAAGAGGACACTGTAGTGCTGAAGAAAACTCTTTCATGTTCTTATCCAAACTTTTCATTCACCGAAGCACTTAAAAAAGAAAATGAAAAGCTTCAACTAGAGTTACATCATTCACAAGCAAATATGGATATAAATCAGTGTGAGTTCATTCAACGCTTACTAGATGTCACAAATTTCGCCGCTTATTCTCTTCCAGAGAAGTTATCACCTGAAGATAACTACCAGATTGTAGAATACAGTAACAACAGTCATTCTGATGCCAATGGCAGCAAAGGTCATTCTTCTAATGAAAAACACCATAAAAAAAGTGATATTCTTTCATCATCAAGGTAGATCATTTCCCTCTTCTCCAACTTTAATGTGTTCTGAGATCATTTAGGAGAACTACTTGACCAAATGATATAGTAGTTATGTAAATTGAGATCCTTGCAATTTTTTGTTTGCTGTAAACTGAGTATCATCCTCGCGCAACTAGAAAATTAATCTTTCGAGCCGGGCAGAGCCATAATAGGCAACACATCCCTCCCTTAAGATTTTTAACACTGTTATATTTTTAGGGCTCGATTCCAATCCATGACATTGGATGAAATTGGAAAATAACTGAATCATCTCATCCAAACACTATTGTGTCGATACTTGCACATTTGACCTCTTCTGCTTCCTCCGTAATTTTATTATTTATCATGTAGTTAATGATTTTTTCAAAGCTTTTACCATTTTTTACCCTTTTGGTTGCTAACTTACATTGAACTGAGTTTGATGATTCATTTGTCTGATCTCAAACAGAACCAAAGTTTCAGAAAAGAATCCGGTGTCAACTAGAAGTTCATATCAGCAGGAAGATTGGCATACTGATTTACTTGCTTGTTGTTCTGAACCTTATCTATGTATGTATTTTGCTTATGTTAATTTGTTTTTCTTTTGTTACGTCAACAATAAAAGAATATTTTCTTTCATGATTTTCATTAGTAGATATTTTCATTTGCAGGTATAAAGACATTCTTCTATCCCTGTGGAACATTTTCAAAGATTGCTACTGTTGCAACCAACAGACCAATATGTAAGTTATGTATAATCTTGAACACTTAAATGATGGGATATTTAATTTTTCAAAAAAGCATAATATTTGCGCCATGGGCTTAAATTGATGTTTATCATCTAAATGAACTTCATGCAATTTCTTAAGAAAAAAAAGAGAATTTCATGCAATTGAGGTATAACAAATAATCAAAATTCTTCTTAAAAAAAACCAACAAATAATCAAAATTCAGGCCTCTTCTATTATTTTTTATTTTTTTTTGAAAGGAAGCCTCTTCTATTATAGTTGTTCAAATTGATGCTTAAGTTGATTTAAGTTACACATATTCAGGTCTCTATTATTCTTTCTATCTGGTTCATTTGCTACCCTTAAAAATATCGAGGTTGTGCTCTTTTAACTTCATTTTTCTATTTTTTTCAGCTTCTGCAGAAGTATGCAATGACTTTATTGCATATTCATTGGTTTTATCTTGTTGTTGCTATACTTGCTGCATAAGGAGGAAGCTTAGGAAGATGATGAACATTCCGGTAATGTTGGCTTCCTTTTGTATAATGTTTGTTAAAATTCAATTCGCTCGTTTTAGCTTTATAATATTCATGTACTATTTTTTAAATTCAAATTTGAAAAATAACTTTGTTGTTAAGTATAAATTTGTACAGAAAAATTGTCTATACAAATTGGTAACTACTTTTGAAGTTTTCATTATATTATGATATAGTTATATGGAGACTTGCTTTAGCAACTTCTCGTATCTTTAAACGTTTCATTACTCATTAACATTCTATGTCAGGGAGGCTATGTTGACGATTTTCTTTCTCATTTGATGTGTTGTTGCTGCGCTTTTGTACAAGAATGGAGAGAAGTGCAAATCCGCGGGGTTTATGGTATGACTTCATAGCGCATCTTTCTCAACATTTGAGGAATCACACTGCAATATGCTTTGATCTGATATATTTCTCTTTTACCATGACATTTTGTTTGTTTTTTTGTTGAATTAAAATTATGCTTATTAAATTGTGCCAAAATGAATGCAAAATGCTTTATTATTTCTTAACCATTTTGCAGAAGAACCTGAGAAGACCAACATTAGCCCTCCAACTGCACAGTACATGGAATCTTAAATAACGACCAGGTTGTAATTTGGTCGATTAGGGTGTAAATACCATATCAAATATTGAAAAATTGGCTATTGGATATTTGGATTTGATTCTCACACTGTTTGGCATCAGTTACCTACATGTAATGTAGCTTTTTAATATATAGTTAGATTAATTTTAGCATTTTTCATGATTTTTGGTGAGATGTTCCCTTTTATTAGACCTAGTTTGACGAATCCCATTATCTTATGATGATTTTATTGTACATTTGGAGAACTAGGTAATTCCAAGAGACTCAAAAGTTTTTTGTAAAAAAAAAGTTTGGATTGGAAAATGATCATAAAAATTACTTACAACAAGTAAGGGTTGTAAATGTTTTTCACATTTGAACTACTCATTACCTATGAAGTCAGAATGCTTATACATTTCAAGTAAAGCAAAGAGTCAAGTTTATGATGTGATGTCATGAAGAGTTGAGATAAATTTGATATAAATCAACAAAGCCTTAAATCTTGCAGAGTTGTCCAATGGTTTAAGAACATCGGTTGTAAATGAGTTTTTAACATCAAAAGATATTTATTAAACATCTAGTTCTACCATGTGAGATATGATTTACATCATGTATAAATTAATTTAATTTACATCATTAGATCGATAAATCTAACCCCTGGATTAAATGGGATATGATGTGATTTACTATTAATTCAATGATAAAAACTATTTTACAAAACTGTTTTACTTATACACGCTAGACAAAGTGTATGAAAAACATCGAAAGATATACAACAAGACTCATTCAAACAAAAAAAAATTCAAGTTTCAAAAGCAGATGCACTTCAAATTACGATATTGCTTGATTGCTTATTTTGACCTAAGGGTACAATAAATATATGCAAAGATAACCTTTCTTAATGACTTAGAGAAGAAAAAAAAACTTTTGTACTTAAACTACATGATTTCTCATATAATTGTCGTTAGCATTTGATTTGCAAGCTTAATAAATTCATATAAGATTTAAAGCATCCCATCAACGTAATCTTAAATTTCACATGACAATTTCTTCATTGGATTTATACATTGGTGATATTTTACTCGCAAGACCTAACTTAACCAACAACACCGATATCCAAAATTTCTCCTTTATGTGAGCTTTTCAGGTGGTGCTTGTCATTCCGTTAAAAAAAAAAAGATATATTGTTCACAAGAAATATATATCAATAGTTGTTTAGATGAGATATAAAAAAGAAGATGGTTAGGTTATGGGAATCCATAAACATTCTGCCGTAATTTCTAACGGCTCAAAATGCAGTACACATTACACAACCAAGAATTGAGGATAACAAGCAATTTTTCTTTTCACAGAACTTTAATATTTAAATTACAGAAAGAGTTGAAGCCCTAATAATGATACTATACAAAGACAATTCTTTGCTGAGATTGCCTGGAGAATATTTGAATCTTCAGCATTGCAATAGCATTAAAGAGATGATCCCACAGTGGATGAAACTTGGTGAATTTACAGGACAGCGTGTTCTAGAAATGTTATACGTCATGCATCTCATCACTACTGTTGGCCCCATAATTTAAATTTATGCTTCTGATCTGCTAACAGAATGAAGGACAATATCAGCTTAAAGAGTCCCCCAAAAAAAAAAAAGTTGACCAATCGAATGACTTGAGAAGGAAAGAAAGCGCCTACCTTTTCAATAGCATGCGAAGCATCAGATAAGACTTGACTACCTTCTTTAAGGAGTTGCAGTTGGTTCCGGAGCCTTTGATTATGTTCCTCTCCCTAACAAAACCACAGGGGGATCAGAGAAATAGAATACAAGGTACATAATACAAAAATAAAAATGATCACTATATAAGGGCCTAAGCAAAACCTCAATTCGTTCCAAACATCTTTTTTTTCTGGTCTTGCCAAATTTACTTTGTAGTTTGTTCGAAGTTCAAGACATACCCTTTTTGGCACAATATATAAATTCAAATACAATTTCAGAGTTTGCACATATAACTAAGTGATTTGTATTCACAATATTTACCGCTTTTAATTTTTTAACATTTAAAATGTTTGTGTAATAGACAAAGAACAGGGTTTTCTTTTTTGAATCAAGGAAAGATGTATAAAGGGCGGAACTTTCTCCACCCCCAACATCACTTCCGATATAAAACACAAATTTTGTGTCGTTCGGAAGTACACTTACGAACAAAATATGCCCGCTCGGAATTATTTGGGGAAAGTTGCTCCATATTTAAAATGGTAAAGCCGAAGTCATCATCTGCCACAGACACAACAAGCAGGCCCAAAAATACCCAATCAACTTAATGTGCTCGGCATTACTAGGGCAAAGGCAAAGAGAATGGTTGTTTCTGGGACACACATCCATGGAAAAAAAAATCTGGCTATTCCAACTAGTTTAATTAAATAAATCCTCAACTGGAAAGAAGAAAAAACATGGTAATAGTTACACAACCACAAAGAGGAAAGAGTATTTCGTGTAGTCTATTTAGGAGTTTGAAAGAGGATAAACAAAGAAAAATAGGAATATAAAAATATTTGTCAAAGATGCAAAAGACACAAATCGTATAACCGCTTCAACCTCTGAATTAGAAAATATTTGTTTTAGTCCACTTTTAACATAGTTTGATGCTGATGCATTCGAATAGTATACCTACCAATTGCACCATATGCATTAAGGTCTGAATTTCATTCTTCTTTGCTGCAGACAGATTCTCAGCAACATCTACTATGTTACTCCTGCATTTGAATAAATGTTTCTCTACTGAGTTAAAAAAAATAAAAAATCAATAATATTGTAATAGTAATGAGGAGTAAATAATATGAAAAGAAAGAAAATTGAATAAAGGTCTGGCGTTAAAAATAATTATCATAGGTCCCCTGGTATAATATGAAGGAAAACCTCTACGAAGGCAAAAATGAGAGAACTTCACAAGATTTTAGAGTTAAGCTTCACTAATTGTTGCTTTGAAGACTAAATAATTTTTTTAACATAACCATCTCAAATATTTACTAAAGATCAAATTTACAGTTAAATACTTGAAATACAAAATCGATAATACCTATTTGAAAACAAAAGATCCATATCTTGTTCTTCCACAATTTCCTCAACAGTATCAAGAGTGGCTCCCACCTACATGAAAAACGTGCTTCAAATACAAGACTAGACTAACTAGAATACGGAAGAATATTGTATCCTGTATTTCACTTCCAGTGCATATTATCAAAGAAAAAAAGGGAAATCGAGAAACTACAAACATATTTCATAATCAGGTCCCAGCCATTGATGGACCGATAAATCTTCTACGCAAATACCATCTGCCATCAGATATCAAACTTGAGAAAAAAGGGGAGGGGAGGTTGGCTAAAAAATATTAAAAATGGACCTTTAACTTCACTCAATCTAAATTCCCTTGCTGCCTGCCAACAACTGTTTGTAACCAGCCCCCTCCCAGGCCTCCCTATCTGGCCTCTGCTATCTTATATTAAAGAGTTCAATTATTTCACTTGAGTTAAAGGGTGTAACTGTGAATGGTTCTATAAACTCCTGAAAAGCGCAAAAGATTTTAAAAATAGTATCTCCAATTAAAGCCAAAGCTTAACATGTATTGTTCACTCTCAAATAGAATAAGGTTTGATAAACCTCAACTTTGAAAGTTCTAAATTTCCCTTAAACAGGTATTATTGAACGCAGCCCTAAATCAATTGCAGTAAGTGAATGTTGAGCAAACAGGCACAATACTCTACAAATGATAGAATAAAACAACGAGACAATAGCTAGGTTATACCTTTGTTTTCAGACAGATTGCCTCAAAGTCTTCCTGTAAAAAGTGACAGAGCATTTAGAAGTTAGAGTTTAGAATTTTCAACTTACTAAATGATGACATATCATTGGATGCATGTGCAAATTTTTTATAACAAATTATTACATGCTAAAATGCTTGCAGTGTGTATAGTTACAGCAACTTCAGCGTGCAGTTTTTTTTTTCCGGATAGGCTAATGTTAGTAATCAATTGTTATGTTACTATTTTCAACTTCACTAGGGTTTGAACCCCAGTCCTTTAACTCCTCCAACTCCTTCAACTTAAGCATGCAATTTAAATGACACAAACAAATAAACTAGTGTTTCTTGAGTCCTGACAAATTTCTCTGCATGCACGTGTGTGTGCGAGAGAGAAGGTAAAAAGAGAACAAAATTTCCACTACAACAAATCAACAGCCTATCATATTAAAAGAAATAAAAAGAAAGACGTTGAACAATCGTTGCATAACTATTCAGGATAATTCTCGAAAAACAAAATCTTATTTCAGTTGAAGTTTAGAATGAAAACAATTAACAAAAACAGTTGGTTTTCCAAAAAGAATCATATATATCAAATGTCCAACATATAGGCTCCAATATTCTTATGAACTTCCCATAAATGTATCACACTCACATATGCTAACAAACCATATTTAGTTAACTAACTCATAAACCATAGAAGACAAAAGTCTGTAATAAGTATCTGAAATAGGGAAGCATAATCATCAGACGTTTAGCTTAAGAAATGTGTACAAGTGAAAGGAAAAACATCAAAAGTAATATTTAGACAACATCTTGAACTATTACAGGCCAACCAATTAAGTATTAATATTAGAGCTTGAATGGATATCTGACATCAACAAAATAAGCAGTTATAACAAATATACCTCTAGGTCTTCATGCAAAGAAGTAATGACCTGAAATGTTTGATACATAAAAGGAAATCAGATAACATATAGGTGCATCAATCTATTTAATTAAGAGACGTGGCTGTGTAATGTTTTCTTATATATAAAAATCAATATGGGCCGAGAGGACTTTTTTTCAAACACTTTAGATATCATTCTTAACTTGGTATTGCCTTAATTCTTTGAAGTTATATTTCAGCAAAAGGTGTGATTGTGAAATGTTATATATATAAAAATCAGTATGGGCTGAGAGGAGTTTTTCTCAAACACTTCAGAAATCATTATCAACTTGGTAATGCCTTAATTATTTGAAGTTAAATTTCAGGTAAAGGTATGATGAGCACTGTCCAATCATTAAGCCCAACGGGCTCTTGTCTGAGGGACATAACAGGTATAAAATCATTCATATGCCTTTACCCAACAACTTAAACTTTGGAGATAGTTGGTTCATGACACATGGTTCCCTTAAAAGAATGTTCGAATTTCTTATCTAAATATATGTTTCTAAGTAAACACAGCTAATGCCTTGTTCATTTTACTCTTTTTTCTTTAAGCTAACTTTGTTCATTTTACTTAATTCACATGTAAAGAACAAAGACAGTTTTTTAACACGACAATCTGCTGACAGTCAATACTCATCCATCCAAATTAGTGATGTTATAACTGTATAAAAAAATCTATATTGAGTGACATTTTTTTCAAATGAAAATGAATTTTCTTAAACGTCGCTTAATTTGGGAAGAATGCAGCACCTTCCCTGAACCTATTTAGTATTGTGTTTGAGGAATATACATATCTTATTTTTAACCACTAGGTGGCACCATAAACTTTCCAAGATTAACACTGACATTGACATAAATCATTTGCAAAATTCCACCCAAGTATCTGTACAAAGGAAATTATTGAGATCCTCACAGTCACAGCCCTGATTTGGAAACGCAAATTGATTGAGAAAACTCTAATATAAAAAATGACAACATACACCTAGGTCAAGCTCATTGTCATTTTATCTTTACTTTTGGCTAAAACTCTATGTAACATTCCGAACTATATTTCTAATCAGAAAGAACAGATATCAAGAGATCATACCTGAAGAAATAGGCGATGAAGATAATCTTTTTCAGCATTGGTAAAACTTGAAAATGCTTCAACAAATTCCTTTAAAAATCAAAACAGAAACAATCATCAAAATATAGCTATGTTGAAGGCTAAATCTAACCGAGAATGTGTCTATTTTAGAAAATGCAAAATATCAACATATTTAAAAACTTGTAGTTAAGCAGCCCCACAATCCATTAGATAATGCAATGTGCTATCACAAAAACGGGTGAAAGACAACATAACCGTTACTTCCTATAAAGCCAATGTTAACTGTGAAAACGTTATGGTTATCTTCTTAGTGCATAAGAATCAAATCTGAACTAGTTACATATTTGAATTACCTTAACAACTAAAAAATTCACTCTGCAGCACCAACACTTTTGATCGAAGGCGTGTCCAGTGTTCGACAAGTGTCTGTCCAACACTGACACAACACCGACACATGTGATTACGCTCAATTATGTTTGTTTTTTTAAATTACTTCTGGTTCGATGTGACGTGTCCGGTGTCTATGCTTCACATAAAACTCATCAATTTCAAGTGGTTTAAGAATACAAATATGAAATGTACCTCCTTTGAACATGAAGTTAGCAAAGAACGAATAGCAAACTTGAAGGACTTGTTCAGAGTGGAGAATCTAGATCCAATTGCAGTAGTAGTTGTTGATGAAGACGATGCATCATTGGAACCAATTGCAAGACTTTTCTCCATTCTCTAAAAAAAAACAATTGCAATATTCTTTGTAGTGATGAATTCAAGCAATAATGTAGCAACCTGAGAAATCGTGTTTTTGAATTAGGTTTTAACACCATAATATTCAACTCCATAGTAGAGCATAAAAGCAACCAAAATAATCGGAAAAGGAAGAATGCAAAACCTGAAATTTCTCACTGTTTCTGGATGCCGGAAGCTAACTCCGACTGTGATTTCCGGCGAGATTTTGTTTTTTCCGGCGAGATGAGTTCAGTGCATTCAAACTTGTGTTCTGCTGTAAGAAGCGGCAGCGGTTTTTTTCTTTTTGAAAAAATGGATTGGGCTTTTTATCTCAAATTTTAATGATAGTAGAATTCGGAGATTTTCTTATCCCACCCTCCAAAATTATTATTTTACCCGTTCAAAGGATATGTGCATCACGTGGCTATACACATATGAGAGGGAGATGTAAAAATTACCAAACTTATTTGCATATGGTTTCAAATTGTTTTTTTAGTTATTTGTTCCAATTTTTTTTTCCTTCATTCTAAATTATTCCTTATTCTCTTTTTAATTATTACTTTCAATCAATAGTTTTTTTGTTTACTTTCATTCTTTGGTATTGAGGAACAGCATAAATTTATCATAATCTTCGTATTTATATATGTATAGATATATATCAACAAAAGAAAAATAAAAACCAATTGTTCTATTGAAAAAGACAAGTTACTTAAATACTAACTACTGGGCACTGCAAGAAGCCAATAAATAACCACGGATATACGAGTCTGTTACATTACATATTACAAGTTACAACATTATGATTCATTCTTGAAAGGGTACATTTTAGGCTTCAGAAGTAGATAGCTCCTATAAATAGTAGTTCTTAAAATGGAGCTGTTGATGTTCGATACAGATTTCCCTTCCTCTTTTGTTGCTGATTGCTTGCATACTACAAACAAATATTAAAAACATGTTATAGCATAAGCATACTACAAATGTACAACAAAAAAATATAATCATACTACAAATGTTAACATAAGTCAATGAGTTCATATTAAAAATATTTATTACATATGACAAACATAATAAATATTTTTAACAGAAAATTATCCCAAAGTACACCCTAAAAAAAAAATATTAACCAAAGTACATATGGACTAACAAAGGTGATAGTTAAACACAATTGGTGGATGTTTGGGTTACTTTTGGGAGAATTGAAATTTTGAAAATGATTAGAAGCTTTAAAATTGCTTTTGGTATGGTTGGGTGTTTTCAATTACAATTAATTTTACATCTAAAATTAATTCTAATTTAAATTTAGGATTTACAGATTTTCGTCAAAACATGTATTTTATCCATAAATTTAAATTTATCGTTCAATCCACTTTTATATGAACGTATCCAAATATAAATTATTTTCTTTTAAAATTACTTTTAACTGAAATCAATGTTAAAAAATCGATTTGATGAAAATAAATTTTTTTCACACCAGTACCAAACATATACTTAATAAAATATAAATAATATTTATAGAAATGGTTGAAACATAGTACACACTTTGTAGTGTGTACTGTATAGAATTACTAGTAACAGGGAAAGAGGAGAAAACAAACTTGTTGCTGTCTTCTAAGTCTGTCATTCTCTTCTTCCAAGCTCTTGACTTTTTTCTTCAACTCAAATATATAAGCCTACACGAAATAATCACAAAAACAAAAATGTTAGACAGAGAAAGAGTTAAACATAAACTATATACTCAATATAGTACTTAATTTTTGTTTAACTGATAATTAGTGGAAGCAATAATTTCCTGTTTTCTTGCTCTTGATCGTGCTGCAGATTCTCTATTCTTCATTATTCTTTTATGTCGTCTCTCTATTGAGTTGCTTAATAATGCTTCAACCCTTGAGAGAGTAGTAGTGTGGTGGTGATTCTGCTCTAAATGCAAGTCCTTGTGTGCAAGAGGGTCAAAAGGAAACTCAGGTAGAGAGTTAAGGTTGATGGTGGAGTGAAGAGAAGATGGTGTCATTAAGGAGGGAGAAGAGACTGTGGTACTCATGTGGTTTGGTAAGGATGGGAGGTTGATGTCTTTCCAAACATCTTCCATGGTATTTTTGGGGGGTTTGTTTGGTTGAAGATGGTGGTGTTGTTGTGGGGTTTCTTCTTGTAGAAATTGATGAGACATCATTTGCTTTTCAGACAAAAATGTTACCGAAATAGAGACAACTCAAATTTCAAGTCTTGTCATTTGTGTTGGTTAGAACGAGAAGCACTCTGTGTGTGCTATGGAATCCACTGTAAAAAGAGAGTATTTTTTTTCTTTCTATTTTAAAGAAAATGTTAAATGCTTAACTTTTCTACATGTTTCTTGGGTATGTGTGTGGTGGTTACAAATATTTAATTGTTGAATAGATAAACTCCTTTGAACTCCTAAAGAATAATCATTGGTGGACAACCTTTTTTCTATACCACTCATGTATCACCACTCAACTCTAAAACACTTATTACTCGAGTTCAACATTACAACTGAAAATATTGTTAGTTAAGTTGAATCCTATAAAGTGAGTGAAGTAAGAAAATCTATTGTTAGTTAAGTTGAATCCTATAAAGTGAGTGAAGTAAGAAAATCTATTGTTAGTTAAGTTGAATCCTATAAAGTGAGTGAAGTAAGAAAATCTATGATTGTTATTATAACAAACTCAAACTCATAATTTGTTATGATGTATCAACAATGTCTACCTTTAGTTTGTTAATTAGTAGTTGAGATTGTTCATTTTGCCCTTAATTGCTCACTTTAGAGGAGTCGAATCCTTCTTTTTTTAAGTGTTCTTTTACCCCCTTTATCTTGGTAAAGTTTCTATTTTGAAATCTGCTTTATAACTAATTTTCATAGGTAAACAATTGAAATGTAATTATTGTTTCTGTTTGATATATGTGACATTCATATTTTGAGCCACTTCTTGATATGTATGATTTTTGTTATCCTGAAAAAGATATGTATGAGTTTTGTTGATTTGAGAAATATTTAAGAGCATAAAGTAATAAAAAGACCAGTTCAAGTTGTATTCAGTTTCAGAAATATAAAATTGACAAAATCCCAACCGTATACAGAAGCAAGGTGGATAGTGTACGTTTAAAATAGACCCACATCACACATGAAAAAGTTATGCCTAAGTTAAGATAAAGGAAAACTAGGGGGAAAAAAAAAGATAACATAAAAAACCAAGAACAAAAAAATAAAAAACAACTATAAATATGAAGTCATTCAAAATATTATGTATCTTTGTATACAGCAGTTGAAGCTCAGACAGCAGAAATTGCATTCCATCTTCCTCCTTCATTCAATGGAACTAGTGCTTATATCAAACTCATTCAATTCAACACCCATAATAATCTCACATAATGCTCCGGAGCGGTGAGAAGATGACCCCAAAGATTATAAAAAGCAGCTGAAGGCAATTCAGGGGAATGCCAGAACACAGGGTCCCCAGTTTAAAGCAAACAGCCTTCCCACAATCAGGGTAGGGACAATACACCCCATATAAACAGCAGTAACCACTAGTCATGCTACTAGCTCCAAAGCAGACAAAATGTATATATGCATTTTCTGCGAGCCATTTTTCACCAATCGGTCTTTTTCTGTTTGTAAAGAATAGGACTTAATACATTTTTGGCCCCTTTGTTTTTTGGTGATTCACAGTTTTAGTCCACAATTTCAAAATCTGAAAATACAGTCCCCTATTTCTGAAAAATTTTTACCATTAAATTTTGGACTTAATTTTATAGATGTGTCATGTTGAATACTACCTCAGAATATATGGATATATAAGAGAAAGTCGGGTCAACAAAAGTTTATGAATATGGTCCAATTGGACCTTTTGTTGATCCGACCTTCTCTTAACAAGTCAAGATGATATAACATTGCATAATTTTTGACAACTCTAAATATTGTATTTAAAAGTAAATAAATTAATAACTTAATTTTTTCCACCACTGAAATTTGGACTTAAAATATTTGAGTGCAAAGTCATGTGGTAAACACATCCAAACTATGTTGGAATCTCAATGCAACCACCTATCATTTACAGTACTCTAATAAATATATTGAAATAAAATAAAGAAAAATAATTAGCTTGGGTACTAAACATGTCAGGTTTGCAAACTTAGCTAACTGCACAACTCAATTTATAAGCTAAAAGTAGATTAAAAAATAAAAAGGAAAAAAAACAAGATTTTGGGGGACATAGATCTAACTAAGAAAAAATAAAATAAAAATAGATGACTTTTTACATTTTTTCATTTAAGTTTTTTTTAAAACAATATACTTATGATATGAAAAATAAAATAAGATGATTTAATCTATATATGCATTTCACAAATTCAATGGTGGAACTTAAAAAAAAACTTCTAAAGTTGGACGACTATATTTTCAGATTTGAAAATGGGGACTAAAATTGTGAATCGGTGGAAATAAAGGAACCAAAAATGCAATTAAGCAAAGATATTTACTCTCCATTACTCAGTAACATGTTATATACCTCATGAGAAAATTCATAACATGTTAGATCCCGCTTCCACCTTATCCGAACAATATTCTCCATCAAAATTGTTTAAGAAAAATCTGCTTTAACTGTTTGAAACATACAGTTCTCCAGTTGCATCGTTTTTATTTGTTTCTAGATCAATGTTTTGGACGCTCTTTGCTAGCTGTGCAACAATTTGAGAACCATTGACGTTATGAAACTGTGAAGAAAGCGTGATCCAATTCCGCCTCCTTATTTTATCACCCTACAATAAAAAGTAACAATTGAAAACAAAAAACAAAAAAGTTAATAAATACACATCACAAACAAAAGTACTAAATTAAAATGTCTTTGCTTACAAATTGCTACAACTACAATGATACCTGCACTTCAACAACAGATGAAGTTCGAACAGCATCTAATACAATCTGAATGTTGTCAGTCAAAAGTTTGACCTAAGAGACAAAAAATGAATTTGTTATCCACTAAACAATAGTAAAACCCACATTATAATTGATATTATCGATAACATCGTCATCATCTATATTCAAAAGATCATCAATAGAGAAAAGTCAAATCAATCAAAAAGATTTGGTTACAACCAAACAAAGTGTTTAAGTGTGTTTTCTCATTAAAATATGCCTCCACTCATATTTTCTAATTTTGTCGAAGTGTTACTTAGAAGAACAATCATAAAATGCTAGTACAAGCAAACAATTTCAAACAAATCAAAAAATAGTAAAATTAGAAAGTAAACCATATCAAAACATTATTGATACAAATTGTTATTGAATAGACTCACTGAATACGTGCTTAAAGAATACAACAACAATCTTCAAATACATGGTAGAAGATATCGATTAGATATAAATACAGTTTAATATTCCAACGATAAATTAATTATGTCAATTTTTTTAAACTATTGCTCTGTATCATCAATGAATTATAAACAAAACGATGACCTATGTCAAAGATTTAATTAAAAAATTATCAGCGAACAACTTACTTTATTGAATCCTGCTATTAAATTTAGAGGAACCCAGCCCTGATCATCCATGTTCCTCTTCAAGTATGTGTCATTGCTTAAATTGAGATCACTGCATAATACAAGTTGTGGCAAAAAGGGTCAACTTTGTAAGATAGTTAAAAAAGTAACAGAATAATAAAATGAAAATTGGTGCAAACCAATAGATAAACATTACCTGAAATAGTAGTCAATCTGGTTGACAATCTTAGTATGCAACTCAGAATCCGGAGGTGGAAAAAATATTGCAGAACTGATCGGTTGCACAAACGGTACACTTCTTGATGGCTCCACATGCAAAGGTGGACCATACATCATTTGAAGTGTTAGGTCTGCAAATGCAAATAATCATCAAAGCATGCACATAATTCACAAAATAACATATTAATGTTAACACAGCATACCATGATATCCATATGAGCCCATATAAGGTGGGATTGGTGGCGGTGGTGGGGGATAGTATTGAGCATGATTAGTAGGCGGTGGAGGCCTTACAAACTGTGGAACAAATCTTGGAGACCTATAATTGTCTCTACCGTTGAAATTTCTATTATGAGCATTCCAGTCTTGGTTTCCGCGGTCCTGATCACGTCTGCTCCCAGAGTTAAAATGGTGAGAACCATCTCCACGTGGTTGCAGACCACCGCCATTCCGGTTCCTGAATGAATTTCGGCGCTGAGGCTGATCATTGGGCACAAATCCAGCTCTTGGTAGATGGTCAATTTGAGCAGAATTATGATTGTGGGACCCTGGTGGGACAGCAACGAAACCTTGAGGCGCAGACATTTGTGGCGGCTGGCGGCCTCCATTGGAAGACATGTTTGAATTTGAACGCCGATAAGATTTCTGATGAGTTGGCCCTGATGTCACATTGTTGACACCTACGGTATCCTTAACTTGCTTCTGAGGAGAGTGAAGCATGCTTCCAGTAGCCTAAAATCAACACTCAAAACAATGTCATCAATTTCTATGTCCACAAACATATCAAAAACAGAAAGTAAAAAAGGTAAACATATTTTGCAATCAAAACTAAACAAGTAGTAATTAACTTGATCTCCAATAACAATTCCAAATATATTTCAGTTACATGCAAATAATAACAAAACCAACTCAGAACACAACAAACCCTAACTTGATAAATAAAGCAACTATTTAATTATTTACTTATTATTTTTTGACGTAATAAATAAGCAACTAAAGTGGGAGAAAAAATACCTGCGATTGAGGCAAGGTCGATAAATCCAAGGAAGGTTTCACCAATTCCTGTGGTGGAGATGGCGGTGGTGGAGGCGATTTCGCCGGAGCTTTGGCGGAATCAGATAAAGCAGGCCATGAGTCAGCATCCATGACCGAAGAAGCAGCAGCATTGGAGGGTTTACTCCAAACAGGTCTCTTACCACCGGAAGTGTTGTCCAGGTCGTCCGCTGCCTCAGTGACGACGAAAGTGTCGACGACGCTGGAGGAAGGAGGTGGTGGTGACGGCGAGGAATGAGGTACGGCGGAAGCAGCGGTGGAGGCGACAATCTGGCTCCAAGGTGCGGCGGCGGGAGGATTGGGAGAGGAAGCTTTCATGGCCATTGGATTGGGAATCAGGGTTTGATCTCCGTAACAAAACAAAATAATTTGGTTTGAGAGTGAATTAAGGAATTTATACGAAGGTTATGAAGTGTTTTATTCCTTCTACATCTCTCTTTTACGGATTTACTTTTTTTTTTTATCTTTTTATTATTTTTTAACGGAATTTTGTTTTATTTTTTTACTTTCGGTCACTTGCACAAAACAACATATTGGACTTTTCACCCATACATTCGGATCTACAGTTACGAATCAAAACAAAATAAAGAATGGGTTTTAATTTACAATATTATTAGTAGTTTTAAATTACACATAAAAAAAGAGAAACAAATGATAATTTTATTAAAACTAGTGTCAAAACCAATACTCATGTGAGAATTACCTCCACTTCTAGCGAAATCAAAAGTGATTGTATGATCAATATGTTCATAAAAATTAGGTTCTTCAGATATAGATATATATATTTAATATTGAAGAAGAAGAAATTTTATTAATAACAATGACATTAATAACCGTTCATTTTAGATGGTATTCGAATTTTGTTCTTAAAATACAAAAGTCAAATTTTGTTCAAAATGACTTGTTAAACTTATGTATCATTTAGTCAAATTTAAAAAAAAAAAAAAAATCTATAAATCATGACAATGAATTTAGTTTGCACACAAGTTCAATGATATATGACACCATTTAAATAGTATAATATTAAAAAGGTTGGTACAAATCGTAAAATATAATTAAATTAAATAGTATAGCAATTCATGTGTATTTTTTTTAAGGGAAAAATTCGTGTATTAAAATACATTACATGACCTCTAAAAAAAACACACACATGAAACATATATTAAATATTAATTAATGCTTGATTCTTCAAAAAAATAATATTAATGCTTGATGAAAACATGCTTGGTTTGACCAAAAAAAAGATAAACACATGCTTGATAGAGATCCCCCCAACATCGGCTGTGTTACCAAAACGACCAAACTTATTCGGTAGGCCTCATAGAAAACACAGAAAATGGACTTATCCAAAGTCATTACTACATTCACCAAAATTGATTACAATATAGTAGAAAGTGCAATCGCAATTGATATTTATGACTCTTGTTCAAGTGAGAAAATGGCAGATCTATAACCAAACCAACATGACTACATGAGTGTTTTGAACAATGTGATCATGATCTTGAAGAAAATTATACACAACCTAAAATAGGAGGCCCACATTGTCTGGTACTAGCAGAAAAGCTCTCAACCTCACATGAAAGAATCCAAATCCTCTCCTTACAAACCCTTCATTTCCTTTCCAGGCCTAAATATTAGTCATGCTTCAGCACACACATACACTTTCAAGTTTCAACCTTAGTCAAGTACAGTCATATGCAATATTTAACAAAATTTCCCTGAAACTTTGGAGTAGCATATACTAGATAACATTGAACATCAAATTGCAGCAGATGAAACAAAATTCATTCCCTGTCTACAAAATGCGAACTACAATGGCAAAAGCATGACAGGACAGGGAATGAACTCAGCAAGCAAATTTGCATCTATATGCTTTGTATGAATTGCTTCCATGCTAATAACTACCAAATCCAAATTAAGTTCATCAGCAACATCGCCAATTATTGCTGTTGGCTTACTCCCATCACCAAGCCGCTCAAGCAATTTATAGTCCTTCAACCCACCTGCATTTTTCATTATTAAATACAAAAGATTATGACCAAAAAATCATGATTGTTAACAACTCTGACGCCTTAAGCCAACTTATATACCATGAATGTTCACTTAAAAATGATAAAAACAATAAGTGAAACAAATAAATCTCATCACATCACTCCCAACACTGCCAGGGCATTTGATTTGCTACAAAATGAAGGACTAGATTGCACAAAACAAACCACTTAAAATTTGTTACTCAATAAACTATACCAACCTTTTAAAAAGGAAAAATAAATAAAATTTTATCTCTTCCTAATAAAATTCATCCCCAAGTAGCCCTTCTCTCCCTCATCCTTCCTCCTTCGTCCTCTTTTGCCCTTCACTCACTCAAATCCCCTTCTTACCCAATACAAAATTATGCCATGGCTCAATGTATTGTGATATTCTATTTTTTCTGACAAGTTGTATTGTGTTATTCTACTTGTGTATACACCAGATATCATATCCTAGGGCCCATCTAAAATGGACCCTTAAAAAGATTGGTCCTTGATAGACCACTTTTTACACTGTCAGATTAGAACATCCCACCAAACCTTATCACAGTCCTACTAAACCCAATTTGACTCATCAACTCTGTCTCTTTCATTGCAGCTCTCTCTCACAGTTCCTTTCTCTTTCAAAGTGGCTGATTTCAAGTGCCAATAACAAAAATATTTACATAAATTAAGCCAAAAAAAAAAAAATCCTACAAATGATGCCACATTCCTCGTAGAAATTAATGATGCTGTCAACTGTGGTTTTTCATTTTCTTTTTGCCTTACATGCTTGCTTAGTAATGGTAGGCTTTCTTTGGGTTTTGGATTTGCTCATTGTAAAAAACAGGTGGAACTTGCTTCAGCCTTGCACATGGTGCTTCGATGACATGGAGAACATAGAAGTAGAGGGATATGAGAGAGGCAATGAGAGAGATAGAATCGATGGGTTATGTCTGGTGTGGTTAGACCATGATAAAATTTGGTTGGATGATTTAATCTAACATTAAAAAAAAGTGGTCTATCATGGATCAATACTTCAATGGGTCCAAACAAAGGACCACATATCCTATAATTCACTGTGTGTACATCCTTTTATCGCATGCTTGGTAACCCAATGGGTCACATCACCTCTGCCTCATGTTTCAGTCCCCTCCCGCCGCAATTTCCCAAAAGCTCCAATTGTCTGCACCAACCTACTTTGCGGTCACACCATGACTTTTCAAAATACCCAACACACACTTGGCTTGGCTTTTAAGGCAAATTCACGCTCTCAAATTTCACCACAAATCAATAGTAGTTGAACTAAAATACACAACAAACTTACAACTCAAAAGCATTCTAAGACAATGCTCACCAAATGAAACAACATACAACATATTTTTCGTAATGTATCTTCTAGAACCCCAACAAAAAAAGGACTCAGTTCCTCTAAAGTGAGTAATATCAACCATTGATCAATAAATCAATGGCTGATATTGCCTCCAAATACATAACAATCACAAGTATCTTAAAATATCAATCATCGGCTTCTTTTCACTTTACTAGTTTACTCTCAACAGTTAACTCGCTTTAGAAGAGCCAAATCCAAACAAAAAAACTCAAAAAATATACAAACCTTCAGATAAATGCCAACGGATGCTGGATAGTTGGGTCTCATGCTCAGGCAGTGCCTCCTTCTGCTGTTCATCAATAACTGCAAAGCATATAAAGATTTTCCATCACAGATTCATACAAGAACCCCAGTAAAAATTCATAACATCAACAAGAGGCATACACACTCACACAATCACACTAACATACCTACAACTGTAATATCAGCTCCATACTTTTTAGCTAAGGCAATGGTGGTCGCTATAGCCTGACAAAAAGATAATTATAAGAATAGCCACAACCACAAGTCAGTGTTTTTTGGTGAAAAAATGCACAAAATTAACGCCCTGTACTTATTTGCAGCTTGTAGTGTAAGTACTTGGTTATATATAAGTTATTCTTTACGAAAAGATAAAATAAATTAAATTGATTTTCATAAGCTATCTTGGACAGTCTCACAGGTGCTTGTGAAAATAAGCTGAAAACAGCTTATGAACAATGTCATAAGCTGTTTACGTAAGTCCTCCCAAACAGTCTCACAAGCGCTTATGCTCAATAAGTCAATCCAAACAAGTCCTAAGTCAAGGTCTGTATCAGTAACAAATAATTTCACATAGCATATAACAAAAATTAAAATTTCAACCATATTCCAAATTAATTGAAAAGAAAATAGAATGACCTGTTTAGTTCCCTCAGAGAGATAGGGTTTTCTATCAGTAATAGGCAAAAGAAGATGCTTGAATTGTGTGAATGAATCAGTAGCTACAGCAACTTCAGGTTCTTGTGGTTTAGCCTTAACTGAATTCAGGTGAAACAAAATAAGCACAAATTTTCAGTATTTCAATTTTCACATTTTCAATACAGCAAGAAAGAAAGAAACAAGAAAAAGAATGATTGTAAATACAACAATGGCCAAATTGCATGCATCAAAGAAACTAAAATTTCTTGCATAAAATGAAACGTTAATGAAGTAGAAGTTATATTACCAATGATCCTGCTGGGGAGGGTGTGAAGTGTGGAAGGGGGGTTGAAAAAGGGGGAGGTGATGGAAATGGGTGGGTTGTTGAAGAATAGGGAGGGTTTTGAGGAGATGAGAGAGGGTTTAACAACTTGAAGCGGTGGCAGATGGTGAGTGAACGCCATGGATGCGATGCTTGTGCTTAACTTCTCAGAGTGTGGGGAAGAGTGATGAACAAGATTCCAGTGAGTTCCACGGGTTTCGTTTTATCAATTTTGTTGTTTGAGAAAAATATATAATGACTTTTGTTAAATAATAATAATTCTATGTGATTTATCGAATAATTTAAAAAAACTTATAGCAATTCATTAATAAAAAAATATTAATATAATTTAATATATTTACCAAAACTTAAAAACTAGTGATAATGAGACTGTCTTCGCTCCATTATGGACAACTACTTCGCCGGAGTTTTCATCATGTTGTCTAAAAGGAGTTTTACAATTTTTTATTATAGCTTCGAATCCTATAGCATCATCATGTTTTTGGGATAAAAGATTATCAACAACCCTTTTAGAATAAATCTCAAAATTAAGTGTCCCAACTTAATTCATGAACCCATTCTAATGCTAATAACAGACAAAGAGATTCATCAATATGAACATCACACGTTAAGATAAACCATTCAGTTTTCTACTAAAAAATGAAATATTATTTTTACCCCTAAAATAATTGAAATATTTATCTTTTCTTATTAAATTTCTCCAAGGAAAAAAAAAACTCATAGTAATCCGAACTCTTTCATCATATTTATGAGTTTGTTTGTGAACAACATGCTACACCATAAATATATATGCATGACAAATTGACAATGAGACGGGGAGGGCTTGACCTTCCCCATCCCTAAATTCCATATACTTATTTGTTACTTCATTTGTTTCATATAAACAAAAGTTATTTAAAATAGCTTTAAAAAAACTTTTTTTTTTTTTTGAGCAATTGAGATAAACTCATAGCTTCTAAAAAATCTTGTTACATAGACAATTGAGATAAACTCATTTTGCTAACACGTCTACTTTGGTAAAGGAAAATAAGTCAAACAATACAAACTATCTTGCTTATTGAACTTGCCAAAGAGAGAATGTAGAAACTAAACAGAATATCATAGTTCAACTAGAATTAAACTGAGAAAAGCTCCCTAATTAACCACCCTGCAGTCCTTCCTAATCTCTTGACCACCATTGATGCTACTCATTTTGACCATTGACTTTACAAAAGCCTTATAAAATTCATCTTGTGAGTTAGCAAACTTAGAAACAAGATCTTTGGTATTTGGAGTATCAATAAGAACTTGATCAGAAGAAAATATGCCCTTCCTTTGGAGGATCAACTTGTAATATGTATTATCAAATGTAGTTGAAGAAGCATCCAAGGTGGTGCCTGCATTCTTTACTTGATTTATTATTGGACAAATTGATTTTAGCTTTGATGCAAATGATGGATTTAATGAAGGGTCCACATCATGTGTAGCATCAAAGTTATGGATTCTGTTCTTGAAGGATGAGCAATGAGAGAAACCTAAGGTATGTCCTCCTACATAAGGGTAAAAAGAGACATCACTGTAAACCATACCCCTGTGTAGATTATAATAAGACTAGAAATAGTTGAATTAACTACGGAATTTAGAGAGTGAGAGAGAAAAAAAGTATATTTATAATTAGACAAAATTAGAGATGCGGTGCACCAAAAAGCATCGCATTGCTTAAAAATGGAGGCTAAGAGTGATTTATAAACATGCACACTCCTCATTCGTCAACCTACCAAGGTGCTTTTCAACTAAGTCAACATATTGTCCGCTTTGGATCTTGTGTTTAGGTGGATTGAGGAGTGTGAGTGATTATAAACCACTATTAGTTTCGATTTCCAAGCAATGTGAGACTTTTTGGTGTAGTCTCGATTCCGAAGTAATGTAAGACTTTTTAGTGTATTGGAACAATAGCCCCCAGTCAAGTCGAAAGGGTCTATCATCCCTCACGCGTGCTGGCTTAGGCCCTCGATTCCCATAGACGGCGCCAAGGTTTCGACCTCAAGTCCACTTCATCGCTTTTTTGAGGTATTGTCCACTTTGGGCCTTGTGTGTAAACCTTCATGGTTTTATCATTAGTTAAAAGGTACTTCATTGGATTGAAGAGTGTGAGTGCTTGTAAACTACCTAAGCCTTGATTTTCAAGCAATGTGAGATTTATTGGTATTACGGAGAAAATTTCATTTTTTTTCATCTCTAATTTGTTGCGAATTAAATTTATTTTTAGTAAATGGTGAAGCTTTGGGCTTGAATTTTTTTTTACCTGACAAAGCTACCAAGTCTTCCATTGACAGACCTCTTTGAGAGAAGCTCTTCTGTAGTTGTGATATGTTAAAAGATGGTGATGGTAACTGTATAGTTTCACTGGCCTTGGATATTCTTCCATCCTTTCTTCCTTTAGGAACATCCCAACCTGGACCTCCAGACTGTAATAATATTGCACCAACATAAATTATGGTTGTAATATAGGATCCTTGATTATGTGATGATAAATTTTAGGTTTAAATATTCTTTTAGTCCTACCAAACATGCCAATTTTAGATTTAATCCCTGTAATTGTTTTTTAGTCCTTGCAAATATACCACTTTTTTGCTTTTGATACTTAGTGTTTTGCTTTTAGTCCTGCAAAATCTGTTCATATTGAAATTGATCCATGTAACAATCATTTTAGTCCTTATTTTGAGGGACTAAAACCAAATATTCTGCATATTAATATATTATAGGGATCAATTCCAATATGAATAAGTTTTGGAGGGATTAGAAGAAAACAACAATGACCAAAATCAAAAGGTGGTATATTTATAAGGACTAAAAGCAAGCAAAAGTGTTTTTACTGAGACTAAAAGTAAGAAATAATAAATTTCTGGATAAAGACATAATTAAACCTAACTTTTTTAGTTTTTTTAGCTCTGTTTATATATTATACCAGAAATACAGCATCCCTTGCTGCAAAAGCTAAGATATCAGCACAAGAGACTACACCAGGGCAAGCAGCTTCTAATGCTTTCTTTGCATTATCAATGATAAAGAATGCATGCAAAGATACATTTGGTGGTCCATCTTTTTCTGCTTTGTTGCTTCCTTTTGAGTTTAGCAGCACTGATGCATCACATCCCTTCAAAAATTTAAAATGCAAAAAGAATCAGATATACTACAATAATGTGTATGCATGATAGAAAAGTGTATACATGATAGATTCTTTCCGATTTTGATTTAGTGTTTTCAGGCAATCACGCAGTTGTCGTCTGTCGATACAAACTATCAGATTAAGTTTGAACTTTGTATTTTGGACCGAATTTACCAAAGTCGAGAAACTCAAATTTTCCAATCTTGATCTGTCGTATGACTAGGTCAAACGCGTGATTCACTGACATGATGAAATTCGAATCCTTTTTTTTTTTAGTATTACCCGAATGAAGCAGTCATGGAAGTGCATTCGGAGAAGCGCTGCAGGGACAGTTTTGTCTGAAGCAGTGGCAGCTTTAACTGTCTTGGCAACAATAAACTCTACATCAGGGCATGTCTTTTCATAGTAGTTGTAACTAAGTGAATTCCCTGTTGAAACTACTGAAAACAAGATAATTAAACTCAAGAATAATGTAACCATGATATTGATAGCCATGCAAGCAAATTAAGACTATTGATTCAATGTTTTTTAGCTTCTAGTTGTGGACAATATTGGTTTATATAGAGTAATAAAAAGAGATTAGTTAGTTATTGACATGATCTAGCACAAGACAAACAATTTGTTGTCAATGTAGTAACGTTAAAGCAATCATTTTCTCTTTCTTTCTGGTATACTATGTGAGAAATGAAATGTTAGATTTGTCTGTTGGCTCTTTTATGTTAGTTTGATATTAGGTCATGCCAAAGTTAGATTAGAGCTAACTAAATCAACTATCTCATTTTGTACCAAAAAAATCAACTATTTCATATATTTCCTTGTTCGAACAAGGCTAGAGATACCTCAATTATGAAGGGAAGAATCTGAGATGGTTACGGTTGAACCATCTTAATTGTTGCTTTTCCTTTCTAAACTTGCATTCTAAGCCTTTTAAATTTGTTAGTTATGATGTTGACTAAGGTATATGAAAAGCCATAATTGTTGGAAGTTAAGTGGTAATGTGGATTATAGTCCAAGGGGTGATAATTAGACACACAAATATCCGTGTTTTAAGGGCCTGTTTGGATTGAACTTATTTTGAGCTTATGAAAAAAAGCTTATGTAAATGAACAAGCTTTTATGCTAATTCTTAAGATCTTACTAACGAAAATTGTATATTCGTAAGTTATTTTTTCATAAACTACCTTAATAAATTTATAAATAATACATTAATACTTCTTTATTTGCATAAGCTCTAAAATAAACCAATTCAAATGGACCAAATAGGAAAAACTAAAGACATTATAATGTGATGATCTTTTAGATGGACAATTAAAGATATATACATATAGCGTTCTCAAGTGAGTGCAACTAGTAACAATCATGTGATTAAGCTAGAGATTCAAAATGTACACATTGTAAGTAAGTACTTATGTCAAAAGAAATTGTTGGATACATTGAGGGTTATTAATTTATTGGCGCTATTTCCACCCTCTCCTAAAAACTTCATATATTTTTTAAGAGATTTATCACCGCTAAAGATATATAACGATGTGTGGATATTGACACGAAAAAACAAAACAAACAAAAAATATTAAAAATGTTAATTAAAAAATGTTAAAATAATTTGCATAAAAGGTTAAGTTATTCTAAAATGGATGTTGATGCATCATTTCTCATTTTGAAAAGTATATTTTCAAACGATGTAAATTATCCAAAAGCATGTTTCTGAAAACTAATATATTGACGTTCTTTTGAGACATGTGCATTCAAATGTTGAGAGTGGAGTAAGTTTTCTCCAAAGGGTCATGTTAACAAACCACTTGTTAAGGAAACCAAAAGTAAAAATTTTGCATTGAAAACTACAGTTTTTAAACTTTTAAAAAGTTAAATTAACCACTTTTCAATGCAATATTTCTATTTTTGTTTCTTTAACCAATGCCCTAAGGATATTCCTTAGCATTTCCCTTCTTTGAATTTATATCTCAATGGTGGAACTTGGGAAATGACAAGTTAAAAGTAAAGATAACCAAAATATTTAAAGGTTATATAATATGAGAGATGTTTTCTTGAAAATGTTTCATTGTCCGGTCCTTTTGGCAAAACATGAGTTTTATTTAGTAAGGTGACTTAAATCTATTTTCAGCTTTGATTGGATAATATGATTTTTTTATTATCAGTTTTTGTTGCATACATTGGCTTTTATCTCAACTTTTTCATTTATTTGGTACCGACTTGTGCAATGACTCATCTGATGTGTGTTTTATATTGAATATGTATGTGCTGTGCTATTGCAATGTTTTATGATAATCAAAATTGAATAAAAAAAAAAGATGACAACCAACTGCCGTATAATATTTAATGTGGGAATCAGAATTTCTGTAGTTTACAAATATACTATTGCTATAGGTATTATTTACAAACCCATGATCAAAGTATTGCTCTTAAAACTATAAAAAAAAAAAAAAAAATAAAAAGCAAAAT
>Ga0228711_1000804_pt1 | contig 42119 bp, 12 predicted proteins | sample MedpolnodulmetaG_2_FD_177996 | JGI IMG/M metagenome (GOLD analysis project Ga0228711, IMG submission 177996) | Root nodule microbial communities from Medicago polymorpha collected in Santa Monica, California, United States - brown nodules | ecosystem: Host-associated > Plants > Roots > Nodule...
TTCCAAGTTCCAACCCCAATCTTCAACGATGAATACAATCACTAAAACCCAAAAATTCAACACTAAAAATTGATCCAAAACAATGTCAGAATCATTCTCTCAGAAAATTAACTGGGAAGGTGAAATGGTTCAACAATAAAAAAGGGTTTGGGTTCATCACCGTTGCTGTCGTAACACCGCCGCCACCACCACAGCTTCAGCAACAACCGCGGTAACAGAGGCTATAGTGATGCTTCTTCTCTCTGAATATGCAACCACCACCACCTTCAAAAACTCAACTCAAACCCATAAAGTTTGATTCAACTTTTCACCTTTGTCTTTAATTGTTTCACCTTCACAACCTTTATCTCAGTGGGATGTTGTTGAAACTGTAGATCCATTCACCTTCTCATCAATTCGTCATTAAGCTTGATCTATGTTGCAATTTTTTTTTTGGTAACTGTCCTAGTAGTCTCTCTCATCAATTCTCCTAGATTTGATTCTTCTTGGGTTCTTTGAGTTTAGACAATTGTTTTTCTGACTTTCAATACTTCCTAAAAACACAAATAAAAGAGTAAAATACCTCTAGCGATAGTTAGTAGCTTATAACTAAAAAAACACGCCGGCAGTTAACTGTCGCTGAGTTTTTTTAATCATTTACTTGGGTTACGAAGACAAAGTGAATTGTCAAAAAAGCAACTCTCTTTTGTTTACCTCATCCTAATTCTCCTTTTTTTTTTTTGGTCATATGTGATGATGTTGTAGGCACCAGTTGGATTTAGAACCACACCATCTCATGTTTGTATGCTGTAATAAGAACACTATCATCACGTAGCATAGCAATACATAACGATGCATAAATTTCGGTTCTTCAATTAAGAGGAAAAGCAAAGCAGTTACTTAACAACCTTATCGCGGGTGAGAGAAGGCTATGTGGAAACAAATTTCAATTTTTATATCCATCTGATAAATATTATTGGTTTATATGAACATGATGTTGAAGATGATGAAGATGAAGATCAAGGAGAAGAATGGTGAAAGAGATGAATAAAAGTAAAAAATTATGTGGTGATGGTGCGCTATTAAATACAATGAACCTGCAATCAAGTGATTAAAATCACATCATACATTTTATACATTAAAAAGACTAACGGCGATGACTAACTTCATTAACGGAGGTGTACATGAGGGATTAAACAGGAAAATTTTAGAATTAAGGGACCAAATCGAAAACAACAAATAAGTTACGCGATCATTTATGTAATTAAGCCAAAATTATATTAATTTGGATCTATTTGACACAAAGAAATGTATATTTTCTTTTATTGAAGGTTGAAGTAATAAAATGCAAGATTGAGTAAAAAAGGATTATCAAATGAAACTCAGAGATTAAATCATGGGATAAAAATTATGAGAGTAAAAGTGAGTGTAAAATTAACAACAAAGAGATGAAATTACGAGATAAAAGGGTGTTTCAAATGACCAAAGAATTTTCATTAATTAGTTGTTTACATTTTTCCCTATAATGAAAATGGTAATTGATGAATGGGTTTACCAATACCAAAGATTTACAACTATCGGTCTAACTATCTCGGTCTACATGAACCTGCTAAATGAATAGTTCAATTATCTTGATTCTTAAAAATTACGGTTAGGTTGATGCTATTAATTACTAAGTTGTTTCGGAAATAAGCTTCATTGGTCAGTCCTCTAATAACTTTCCTTAGTCGATTTTATACTCTTCATATTTCAATTATATATTTACCATCGCTTTCGATTGCAGAAAACCTCTATTTATAATATATATGGGTCTGATGCAATCTCATTAACACGATATGATAAGTGAAGTTAAACTTTCACCATAACAATTCAACAAGATCAAACACATAAAATAAGTACAATGTAATATATTTACCTATCACTTTCAATTGCAGAAAACCTCTATTTTTTTGTAATAGATATGGATCTGATGCAATCTCATAAACACAATGTGATAAGTGAAGTTAAATTTTTACCATAAATTATTCAACAAGACCAAACACATAAAATAAGTATCATGTAATATAGTAAAATAATGGAAACCAAAGTTTAAAATTGTCAAACATTATTATAGCAGCTTTGTTCTTTGAAAACACTACATAGCTTGATGGAAGCATTGTAGAACCAGAAACTGCAAGCACTCCTCCAATGACATCTCATAAGAGAATTATTCTTATAAAAAAAAATGAACTGATCCCTATGGGACCAAAATCAACATTGAAAACAACAAAAAGCACAAATCAACTGCTACTGGAAAAATCAAATCAAATCCTACATCGTAGTCAGATGTATCCTAAGATGTTGTAACTCCCAGCAGTCAGCTCATACCTGCCTTCCAAGTTGCCATTCTCAATGCTTCTCCTACTTCTGCAAAAACCACATCCAATCCAACACTTCATTTCTCTTCAAATTTCAAATTAAACTAATCGTAACAACCAATTCAAAACAAAAAAAAATACACATGCACGTACATACCTTGCCATTCTCAGGAGCATCAGGAACCTTGTAGGAATCAGCATTAACCTCAGACAACCATGCACCAGGGAAAAGGGCCTACACAAATAATAAAATCAACATTATAATCATAATATAAAATTAGGGTTAGTACCAATTAATTAATCATTCAATTGAATCAACTTACATTCATTTTCTTCTGAACATTTTTAGGTCTCCTGTTGGGCCTTCTGGGAGGCTTTTGACCTGTCATCTTGATGAAATCTTCCTCAATCTCCTTCTTTGTCAATGACAGAGAAAACTTCATCGCCTTCTTCTCAGTAGAACCACCACCTTTTAACGGTGACGATATGTTGGGTTTCTTCTCGTCAATCTTCAACCCTTTTCCAGTCTCTGCAGCAACACCTTTCCTCGTCCTGAAATTCCAGGCTTTCTCTCTTGCGGCAGCCTTTGACGACCCTTCACCACCACTACCGACACCATTCTCTTTCTCCTTCTTCATAATCACATCTTTCATCCTTCTACTTTCGACCTTCAGATCAAGTGTCAACCTCTCCCGCATAGCATCGATCCCTTCATCATCACCGTAATCGATCTTTAGCATGCTCATCCTTTCCATTGCACTCTCTGGTGATGACACCATCTCCCTCTGCGATGATCCATCGCCATTGTCAAGGACCTTTTGACACCTGAGTTGACGCTGAGAACCCCACTTCAAAGAAGAAGGTAAATCGAAGCTGTGAAGAGGAGCCTTCACTCTTTCACCTTCGTCGGCACCAAAACCATTACCCATAGCAACATCTCTCTCCTTTTCTTCAGCAGAAAATACCATTTTCTCGGTGAAATTCAGACGAAAGAGAAAAAATTCGTCGCTTGAAAACTAGTCGGGAAAATGTTATGTGTTTTTTTGGTTTCGTGTACATTTATATAGACGATGGTGGTTCTAACGTTCGACTTAGGTTTATGCTCTATTTTCTAAGATGCCCTTTGGGTGGTTTTTATTTTTTATTTTTTATTTCCAAATCCTCGTTTTTTCCTTTTTAATTTACCTTTCCTTTTTTTAGTGGATGATTTATCTTTTTTTTTAATGATGTAATCACAACCGTTGGTTTTTAAATTTGTAATGCCAGGTAAACAGTGGAAAAATGTGGAAAATTGATTTACTATATCAATAAAACTAATAAATTTTATTTTTATGGAATGATTTTATAATTTTCGATTTCATTTTACATACTTATCTCTTTACAATTAATAGTCAAAATTAGTTTTGACTAAACAATAATTAATATTAGTTTGATTTTTTTTAAAAATATATTGAGTAATATTAAAGAAATTAAGTATGTTTAATTCATCGAGGGGATGGTAGCTCACTTGTTTCTATACATATTAATTTTTATGCACTTACATGGATTCAATTAAATAGCACTAAACCCACTAGTTAGGTGGTGTTGCTTTAAAATATTGGAGTGTGTTTCTTTTAAGCTCTCATGTGTTTGATATCTCTCGATATCAATTTCGGTGGACTAGTTCATATGGAGTTTTGCAAGTTCTAACTATAAATGGACAAATCCGCATGCGATAAAATTAAAATTCTTAGATAAGTCGGTGTTTAGGTCGGATACCGGATTTTAAAAATTAATAATTAAATGGCTCTATATATTAACATTGAATATTTTCTTATGTGAAAAGGTATTTAGATAGACAAAATAAACCGTTAGATAGAAATATATGGAATTTTTTCTGCCAGTTGTATGTACATGCATGTGACGTTTTTATGATATATTTGATAAACTTTTAGAATTATTTAGATCTAATCTTCTAGATATATAGATATATATATCTCAATAGAACTTAAGGGTTTTATATAGACAAAATTAACAACGAGATAGAAAAATATGGTAGTCTGTTTTACCAGCTGTATGTGCATGCATATGCTATTTTTATGATATCTTACCTCAAATTTTAAAGTGAATTACATCTAATCTTCTAAGTATATGGGTATGTATGTCTTAATAGAATTTAAGAGTTTTAGATGGACAAAATTAATAGCGAGATTTAAGATATGGTAGTCTGTAAATTATTTATATCTAATCTTTTAATGTATGGATATATATCCTAATAGAATTGAAGAGTTTTAGATAGACAAAATTAACAATGAGAAAGAAACATATGGTTCTCTGTTTTGCAAGTTGTATGTACACGCATATGATATTTAATAAGATCAATACATTGCATAATTAAAATTATAAAATTCAAAGACGGTATCCTAAAAATGAAAAGTTGTTTCTTTTAGAGCACCAACAAACCTGACCTATTTCTATAAGTGTAAAGTTGTTTCTTTGTTCGATAAGTTTTTGGACACTGAATGTAGACACTTATTTGACCTATAGTTCAAATTGTATTTCACTATGTTTTGTAGATTAATTATTTTTGCCACATCCTATAACACTTGGTATCAAAATATGCAAAAGTAATACTTTTTGAGTTGTAAAAATGTAAAATTATTATTTTTCACATAAAAATATTTATCATTGTATAGATAAGAGATATGAGAGACTTACACTTTTGGTCCCCCTACTATGATAAATCCTCAATTTTGCTCTCCTCATTTTTAATTTTGCAATTTTAGTACTCTAATTTGAATTATACAATTGTGTTCCTTATGTCAAATTTTCATCATATTTTTAGCAGAAACAATGATGTTATAGTCGAACATTAATGTGACATTTATTAAGTGGAACTTATGTGACAAAAGAGTGATGACGTGACGCTTAATATATGTGAGTCATCCTAATGTTGCATTTTTTGCGTGGAACTTACATGACATACATTTATTACGTGGTGCTTATTTGGCTGCCACATATGAATCCTACATGGCTCTAAGAATTCACTTAAAAAAACAATTCTAAAAAATGGCAGTATTGGAAGTTAAACACGACATTGGCTTGAAAACTGCAAAAGACTATTTTCCAACACACCACGCATTTCGAGTTTTCCAATTTCACCGCAAACTAGTTAGTTAAATACTAAAATTTTACTATTACTAAATATATTGGCCCATGAATCAGCCTTCTGCTAGGAATAGAAATTAACATCTCTTCGCTTGCCAAATTCGAGAAAAGTGTCCACAATCCCTTAAACATTGAAGCATACTTTTCTCAGCAAAACCGAACTAATTCAATAAAAAAACCGTAAACCAAACCAATCCAAACCGAAACTGTAAAAAACCGCATTTTGTTCGAATGTATTTTTTGATGAGGCAAAAATGGAATATATTAACAATAACAAAGCCGCATCTCCAGCACAAGACGTGCCAAAAGAGTGCAACTAAAGTTAACAAACAGAGACCAAAAATAAAACCGACCAGGCTAGCCAATGCCCAAACAAATTAGCGGGCATACCAGCCAGCTGTGACCTCCTAAAACGAAAACAACATTAGCTGCCTTCATCCACCAATACGAGTGAATCTTAACTTTTTCCAACAAGCTACACATATTGATTTCCTTGTTTCTAAAAAGCCTATTATTGTGTTCATTTAATAAAACTCACTCACAAACAAGACAAATAAGTTGCATAAAAGATCTTCTTTTTACCGAACCACCTGTCAAAAAAGTAAATTGGAGAAAATGGTCAGTAGCACTGGGTCTGCCCCATAAACTCCAATCCAATCACGAACCAAGTACCACAACTCCCCTAAAATGCGACAGGAGAAAAATAAATGTTGCAATGTTTTCACTTCTCCGCACCCAGTCACGCACATCTAAGCCTCTTGAGTAATGATCCCACGAGCCATCAGATTTACTTTGGTTGGCAACCTGTTGCGAAGAAGTCTCCAAGCTAATTCAGATCATTTTTTTACTCAATCGCATTGTTTGGTTTGGTTTGCGGTTTTTATTTTACCAACCAAACTAAACCGCTGCATAAGAAAAACACTAATTAAACATATGTCACCTAGATCAATACTTAAAGAAACTCAATGGAAACTTTTTTAAAATGACATATTTTTTTCTCTTGATAAGTTTCTTCTTTGCTTTTTATTTCAAAAGTGTATTCATATGCTACTTGAACTCTTAGTGAATGTTAAAATTTTATTCTTTTGTATTTCTTACAAAATATAATTACTCTTTGTTCACATTTTAAATTTGGTCTATGTAGTTGGAAATTTTTTTAATTGAAAATGAAATTGTAATGTTGGATGAAATCTAAAACATTGTTAAAAATATATTTTTAACTTGATTATAATGTTGAAAAAAAATTGTATTGTCTCGAAAAAATTGCACCAACCGATCCAAACCAAGCCACATTAGTTTGGTTTGGATTTTGTTTTAAAAGTCAACCGAACTAAACTAAACCGCATGTTTTTTATCTTGCAGTTCGGATGACTTTTAGCCTCAAAACCGAACCAAACTACACCGTAAACACCCCTAGTTTCCGTGATTATAATGATGAAGAATTTTAATATAAAGGATTTTCTTGTCGATGACAAGTTTTTACCTAATTAATCATTTTTTGTAAGGCCATTATTAGTTTATTTAACTTTCCTTTAAAAAAAATAAAATAAGGCCATTATTATATAGTTCAAGTTGTTAAATGCTTGGTTAGTAGTAAATTAAGCTACTTAAGTTAAATCATTTTTTTAGGCAATATATAATTAATCATATCATTTTGAAATCCTTTGATGATTGTGTTCATGCTGATTTAAGTTTTCTTTCCATTGGCTCCTTTCCGTGGAGAGGTGTGTATAAACATTTAAGACTTTTTTTAAGAATACATATTTGTAATGAAATGTGTCTAAAAGGCCCAAATCATTTATCATTTAGTTAGTCCAACAAGATAACTAATGAGAATTGCTTTTCTCCCTTTTGTTTTTGCTCATTCACATGTCAAAATGTGTTAACTTATGTTGGATATAATTAAGGAAATGAGCAATTTTGGCATGGAGAAGAACAATTCTCGATAACTCATTAGGAACATGGCAAACAAGTCCAATAAAGGGACCAAATCCAAGATTATTCGCCTCGAAGCGATGTGCAACATATGATAACGTCTCATGCATCATCTCAAGAGCCACCTTGTTTCTACTTCAAGAATGAGTGGAGCCCCGACGCACTCCACCGTCTGAAGTAGCAACAAACTGCTAGATAACTTGTGTCGTTCCTACTTACATGTAGCTATTTGAATTAGATAGGCACCTTCTCTTATCTTGGATTCAATTACTCCAAACAACGAGAATACTTCCATAGAGTAGATCAAATGAAGCATCACTGTAAAATAGGGGTCCCCCCTCCCCAGTTATGATCACAAAGTTACTCATCACACTCTTACTCATATCCCTATTTTATAGAACCTTACTTACTTGGACATTAGAGTGCCCTCTGCATACACACATCCCTCCACTTGGAGGAGCGCACGACCAGTCGCAATGAATTTGTTCACCGACGTGAAGACTACATCCTCTGTTCGGGAAGTACACCTTGTTTGAGTTAAGTAAATCACCAAATTCATCCCTAATCTTGTAGGACACTCAAATAAATTCACAAGGTTATAGTTATTTCGAAAATATCTTTGACTTTATTAAATTTTGTTCATATTAGTTTTTTTGAAAGTACGTTAAGTACTAAATTGATTGTAAATGGATAAATATAGGATCAAATTCATAGTAAATGTGTAAGGACTTTTGTTTAGTCACTTTATATGACTGAATATAGGGTGAGCAAGTAAATAATAAGGGTAATTAATGTGGTTATTTTTTAATAAGTTGATTGTAAATGGCTGAAAATCACACTAATTAATTACCCTTATTATTTTTATTAATGACTTATATTTACTAGAAATATTAATAAAATATACACTCCTATTTTATGGGAAAAACATATCAAAGAGTTTGCAAAATGTATTATATTACTCACAAGCAAATCTGTTAAAAGAGATCTATAATTAGAGACAAAGAGAGTAACTGAAATTGGATTAGCCCTCTTGGGTCTAACATGAAGAGGGAAAAAAGCATTAAGGTGTGCCAAAAAATATAAAATTGCATATGCAATCTTAATATTTTAGGGTGTGAAGATGCACCCCTTGAGCTATGCAATCTAAACATTTTACTTTTGCATATTTAAAGTTTTTATACTTACAAAAATCAAATCTAATATTAAGGACTGCAACATGATCAAATGTTTGGTATAACTCATAGGTGGTGGTGTGGTGGGAGATCAAAATTCAAATCAAATGAATGAATAAATATCTCAAGCATGGGCCATGTTGAATAATATAGAGTCACATGAATGTACGAACCATAAAATATGTAACAACCAATACCATGCTTCCACATAAGTGGGAACACATTGCCATCTCAATAAAACATCATCATTTTGATCCTTTGAAGGACATACGTGTCAAGCCACGACTGCACTGTCGGTTGTATATCGTTAGTTGAAGCATCTTTTCATCTCATAGAATAGATACCCTCTTTTTTTATTTTCTTCTTTTCTTTACTAGGTAACGACTTTTCGAATGTTTTTGTTGGTAGTTAGTTCTTGTTTTTTCCGCTACTATTTTAAACTAGTTATCATCGTAATTACAACTTAGATGATAAAATAATTGTATAAGAAATTCTTTCACACTCTTTTATTAAATGAAATTATATGGATCTTACCATCAAAATAATCAGATTCGCGTAAATATTGAAAAGACAATGTTAAAATAATGGAATGAGAATGCGAACTATAATTCTCCATTTTTAAGAGTTTTAATGCATCTAATGTGTCAAAATTTAAACCAAGTGATCCACGTGACATCCCATAAAAAAATATGCGTGTAAGATATTTTTTAAAGACGTATATAAGATTTAGTTCAACTAACAATCTTAGCATTATCTTGATCCAATAAACAATATTGATATTATAAGACCGGATCTTGTTAAAAAATATATATATTATAAGGCCGGACACATTCACCTGATTTTAGACTGTAATCTTACAGTTTTGTGTATAAGTTTCAGATGATGTTTATCACTTCAGACAAAAACAAACTTAAAGAAGTTACCAAAAAAGTCTACGACATGGTGATGAATTTTCATTGGAAGATTGTCAATGCATAGTCATCAAATTCTTTTTTTAACATGCTGCACTGATATTTTTCTTTTTCATTTTTGACTCTAAGATATTTTTCATTAGACGGTCTAAAATTAAGCCAAGTCTATATTTTTTTTTTAAATTAACAATATTTATTTTTTACTATTAATTGTTGTGGTTGTGTTGAATATATCATATATCACAAGCATTGTGAAGTAGTGGTGAGTGTGTATCTTTTTCATTCATTCATTCTTCACCTACCGAGACTGTATTGAAGAATATGGAGAAGATGAAATTCTCTCGGCAGGTGGAGTTGTGGCAGAACATCATGCATCCTGTTCGAAGGTTTTGGATTTCCATTGCCACACGTTTTGGAATTCGTAAAACTGGTAATAATTCTAAACATGTTTGGTTCTTTTTTGTTTTGATACTAAGCACATAATTGGTTTTGATGTTTGTAAATTCTTTAAATTATAGCATGTGTTTGTTTGTGATGAATTGTGTTCTAAAGTGCGATAATTGTAACATTTTTTGGATTCACGATAAGTTTGACAGAATCAGAACGACACTGTTTGATTTTGTTATAGCTAAGAACAAGAATAATAGTTTTTATCAAAATAACGACAGCCGATCGTGATTCTGCTAAACTCATAGTCAATACATGTTATATTATATCATTTTCAATGAATGTACTTTGAGTTATTCAAATTTTTGAAATAAACATGTTAATTTGGACAAGAAATTCTTCCTTATAGTTCTATCTGATATTTGAAGATGGAATTTAATTTTGATACACTGACGGTGTAAACAATTTTTACAGCGTTAGATAACCATGATTAATTATATATGCGACTTTAGAATTAGTTATGATAAAACCAAATATTTTGAGTGATTTGATGATTATGATTAATTCACATTGAATATTTTTTTAGACCGACAGCGTATAAGAATCAAATCCTTTTGAAGATTATTGATTCAGCCTTAAAATCTTGATTTTGATGATTATTTGTGGCGATGATTAGATAAAGCTTTTTAATTTAGTTCTACTGCGCGTTAATTGTAGCGTGTTTGAATTGCTGATGAATTTGATCAAATTATGGTGAGATGTGATTTTGTTGAAGCTCAAGATTGTAGCTTCTGCTAAAATCGTAGTAGCGACCATGATTCTGCTAAATTCACTGTCAATTCATACATGTTATATCATTTCAATGAATGACACTTTGAGTGAATGCAAAGTTTGAAATAAACATGTTAATTTGGACATTAAATTTCCTATATAGCTCTCTGATAATGTTTGAAACACTGAGTTACTGAAATTGGAAAAAATGTGCAGGACTAAAGAAGCTGAGAAATGATGTGAAATCTTGTGAATATGAAGATATTCGTGTGATGTGGGAAATGCTAAACAGAAATGAATCATTTTCAGAGTTTGGTGGTGGTAATTCTCCAAACAAAATCAAGAAGATTCATTACTTGAAATTATTCAAATGGGCAAGGTGTGCTGCTCCATAAATTTCTCACTCCTAATCATGTGTGTGAGTCTATTTCTCTTCACAGAAATTAGGGTTTTCTTGCTTCAATTATGAATAAAGAGAATAGCGTTTCATGTTGAACATGGTCTCTTCTCTGGTATGAATCAGCTCAATCGTTTTGTAGTTGGTGCACATCGTGTGTGAGTGTTGTAAATTTCGGGGTACCGAGTTTGATTCCTACTGATGAAAAAAACTCGATCATTTTGTAAATATCAAATGTATCCACCAACTTGATGTAGCCACCCTTATTGTATATGAAAATAACTGAGTGAATCATCAATTTAGTCCTTGAAGTTGTTAGAATCAAGAATATTGATCCTTGAAATTAACAAAATTTCAAAATGGTTTCTGAAATTAAAAATTCTCGATCACATTAGTGCCTATAGAACCTTTTCGCACGAAATGTGATCCGGGGGAAAATTTCGTTTACAATGATCATTTTAGAATTTCGTCAATTTCAGGGACTAAATTTTCAAACATCTACAATTTAAGGACAATATTTGTGATTCACTTGAAAATAATGTGTAGTTTTGTGGTGCGATTCATCGTCTTGTTGTGTTCAACTAGACCTTCATGTATTGCTTTTGTAGATCCATGAATTGTGTCTCAGATTTTACTTTGTATCTCTTGGTTTTGTATCAGAAATAAACTATCTGCATTATGCAGAATATCTTACCTACTATGTACTTGATAGAATGAAATCAAAAGAGTTTCAGTTTCATGCACTGTCGGTGTAATAGGTTTTACACTGCTATATTAATATGATATAATGGCAACTAGTTCCACAAACTTTGTCCCAAATGGAAAGGCCAAACTAAGAGAAAATTACACTTGAAAACTATATCAGAAAAAAAATAAAACTAAGTTTTAACTATCTGATTCACTCTTATTATAGTAATATTTACACAATAGTGTATACAGCAATAAGCTAATTGAACTTAACCAAGCTAAAAGCCAATAGTAATTATCCAAACGTGCCTCGACCATATCATCAGAAAACCAACTTGGAGTTCCTTTTGAGCTTGAGTATACTTCAACAAGTGTAATCATCAATGCACTAACAAAGCTTCCAACTCCAAAAACACTTGTATACAATGCTATTCCCATTGTTCTCATATTCTTCGGAACTTCACCGTAAAAAAATTCTTGCATACCAACCACTGTGAAAATATCTGATATACCAAGAAGAATGTACTGTGGTAACAACCAGAAAATGCTTATTGGTACTATTTCTGATAGTAATCCTTCACTTCTCATTTGTCGACCGATGGCAAGACGTTTCATTTCAACTAGTGCCGCGATAATCATCGCTATGATTGAGAGAACCATTCCGATTCCCATCCTTTGCATCACGTTTATACCTTTTTCCTGTCGTGTTATCAGCTGAGCGAACGGTATGAAAATTCTGTCGTATAATGGCATTAATAGTATTATGGACAATGTTATAGCACTTTGGAGTGTGGCGGGGGGTATCTTGAAATTTGAACCTATGTTTCTCTTCATTGTCATGCCTTGTTTTGTGAAAAATGTTGCCGGTTGTTGGAAAATCACTGCAAACATGAGAAGCATTGTCCATATAGGCAATAGCTTAATCATAACCTTTACATTTGGTAGCAGACACATGCTAATTTTTGAATCCTTATTTATGACCTTAATGCTTTCACAGTTTTCGCGACAAAGTGGTCTCTCTTGAAGCCTGTTTCACAAGAAAAATAAATGTTTCTGTAAGTACTTCACTATAGGTCATTGTAAGTCTCATAACGGGTACACATAACCATTTTTCACACATTCTCTTACCAAAATACACAGGTCTTGTTATGTTACTGACGTGACAGTAACCGAGTTGGTCACTTATCCTATGCATACCGGTTTCTCATCTCATACGTGTATTCTTGTTCTTTTCAGAATTAGGTTAAACAATATGGCGAAAACATTGAGCGAGGGAGAAGAGGAATAGGCTGCACAGCCCTAGAGGGAAATTCCCTCGATTCCTCTATTCTCTCTCGCACATTATTTTCCCTAAATCGTTAAGCATAATTCTGAATCGGACAAGAGATACACATATGAGATGGACATTGGATAAGTGACAATCCCATGTCCATGCCACGTCAGTAACATAACAGATACATATGTTTTTTTTCTAATGATATGTGTGAAAATGTGTAACGCTGTACACGTAATAAGAATTAAAGGATCAATGTGAGACGAAAAAAACAGAAATGACTTATCTTAGATGATTAAACAACTTAAAAGACCGCAAAATATATTTTTCCCATAAACTATAAATAGTAATTTAGTAAATGTAATTTTATGTGTATGAAAGTGTAACTTACTCTAGTTCGGCATTTTCAGACTTGTCATTTGGTAGAGTAATTTCACAATGAAAGCATTTCAATGCAGATTCTTTTATACTTTTAAACATGTTCATGAAAGGCTTCTTATCTCGAAGAACATCGTCGTCATCATCTTGTTGTTTATATGAATATATAGAGCTTCCACTAGAGAAAATCAAGATAGAAAGAAGCATTGAAATTGCAGGTATAGCAAACCCTATTACCCAACCAAATGTATCTTGGATGTAAGACATGACTGTTACTCCCATTAGGCTTCCAGCACAAACACCAAAATACCACCATTGAAAGAAAAGTGCTTTTTTGCTGCTACTTGTATCATCTGTGTTGCTACAAGGTAGTTCTTCATCTTCACCAAGTTGATCAGCTCCAAAGGCTTGTAGAGATGGATTATATCCACCTTGGCCTAATGAGATTAAATAGAGAGATAATGAAAGAAATGAAGATGACATTGATCTGTTTTTGTGATGCCATGATCTTGCTAGTGCTGTTGTTGTCAATGCTGCAAGTCCCTATTAGGAAGAAAACACAAGAAAAAATGTCATTAACTTGTGAAGAAAAAGTTGAATATTCAAATTAGTAACTGTCAATTTGAATTCGCTTATTCGAGTTTATCTAATGACATAAGCATTTGCGAGCCTTTTCGAGAATGTATAGAAACAGTTTGTATAGGAAGGTATCAACAACATGCTATGAACACGGACACTTCTCGGATTAGGTGTGTCCGTGTCCGATACCGGCATGATACTGACACATAATTACACTGAATTGTGTGATTTTCTCAAATTAGTAGCAGTATCGGTGTGTCAGTGTGTGTCCGATGTCCGTGCTAGTATTCGTGCTTCATAGACAGTAAGTATAGAAAGATATCGCCAACTCAAAATTCTCTTTAATATGGTTTTACCTATTTGTTTTGGTGAATAAATTACCTTATAGACCTGAATATATCAGATCATGACATCATAATCATGGTTTCATGTCTTTATAATTGGTTGGTAACTTCAGTTCATTCTATGAGGGATTTTTGCAATTATTATATATACTTTTAGCATATGGTGCTTAATTGAATAGCATGAAAAATAAGAAGTGGTTTACTTTTTCTCTAAGTAAAGTAAGATATGAATTTTTATAATCATTGAGGCATTATTGCCTTATCTATTAACTATGTTGTTATATTATAGATATAGTGACAACTTTTGTGTATGTGTTACTTATGTTTGGTATCAATTTGTCTACTGTTGTTTGTAAACTATGAAACACAGACTCAGACGCGGACACAAGACTGACACGTACACATAGACACCGTTAATAAATTGGAAGAAAATAATATTTTCTTCTGTAGATTACATGGAAAAAAGTTTAATATTCTTTTTTAATCAAAATTTAGGTGGATATTCTAGTGAAATGTAGAATCTGACTTGGAAAAGTAACAAATTGTTCATTGATTGATAAGGGCACCTGAACTCTTCAAAAACTGTAGAAAACTTTAGTCTCATATATGCTTAAATATGAGTGGTTATGACTCAGACTCCAACAAAGCTTAATGGATCTCTTAATGCAAATACTATATATTATATACTATATATAAAGTAAGACATCTAAATTTCCAGCCACGTATATCAGTCATTGCAGATAAAGTTTGAGTTAAGCTTTATAACAAATTTATTATGAAAAAGAAAAAAGAAATGAAATAATGTTGGAATAATCATGAAAATTCTAATACTATACTATAACAAACTTAATGGATTTCCTAATGCTAATACTACAGTATTTGTATAAAGTAGGTCAGCTAAATTTCCAGCCACGTGTATTATTCATTGTAGATAAAGTTTGATTAAAGCTTTATAACAAATATATTATGAAAAGGAAAAAAAATGAAATGATCTTGCAATTATTATAAAAATGCAACTTTCGTTATGAGTTTGAAATCAATTTTTACATCTCAACTTTTTCATGAAATCCATTGTCTTGTCTTACTTCACAATCAAGTAATCAACTATAGATTTAAAATAATTCTGTTTTTGAATGTTAGAACTTATACGTCAAATATGTGTATGTGATATCAGTTTAGTGGTATGAGTTTGACTTTGTAACTTTAACTGACTAAGTTTAAATCCATCAAAGACGGTTGTAAGATGATCATTAGTCTAACTTAAGTTAAAAATAATGCAAGAAACCCAATATATCTCTATAAAGTTAGATAATTAATGTTGTAAATATGCAAATGCAAAAGGAGGGAAGTATATAATTTTGTGGAAGGTGACTCACCATAACATAGAGAAAAGATGAGGACATTATGGTGGAATATTTAGCCCAATAAGCATCAGCAATAGGTGCCACCAACAATGGCATTATGGAAGTGAATCCAACCCAACTATTAACCATCTTTGCTGCAGATGAGTTGCTCAAGTCCACAACATCAGTTAGATAAGTTACCAAATTTGAGGCTACCCCTTTGAATGCAAACCTCTCTATACCTGCAATGACTGTTTCAAAGAGCACAAAAAAATTGTAAAAATTTAATTTTTACCCTAAGAATGATATAATAGAATATCATAAATCAAAAGGGCATGCAAGAACAATAGAATATTGGATGAATTATGACTTCAGTTCTCTTCTAAAGTTTTAAATCATGGTAATGGTTGTGTCGCGATTCTAGATACTGAGTAGAATCGCGGTTAAATGAGACTGATACAAAATCAATAGGGACCAGGATTGCCTATGATTAAATTCAACTACAGGACATTGTAGTTGAATTTAACTGCAGGCAATTCAAATCCATTCAATTGTGGCATGAGGAAGCAGAGACATCAAAAACCATAATGTCGCGGCCGATATTACGGCTGTGGAAAATAAATCCTATTAAAGACTAGTTTCCTATGATTTTCAGCAGCAAATTACATATGATCAATGGAATTGAGGCTCATTTGTGTTTAAGGAATATGCTTTAATTCAACAATCATTGTCCTTAATCTTGAGCAAAATCATCCCTAATAAGGTTGAAACTTGAAAGTACAACTACAAAGATATACATAAATATATGAATATTCACAAAGAATTTACCTATGAGGAGAATGCATGAATTGCTGAGCCTCTTGGTTTTCTGTCCACCAGCCATTATAAGAAGATACCAAATGCTTCTAGAAAAATGAAGCAACCAATTAATATCCAAACCTACACTTTGAAATTGACTAAATGAACCAAACTTAAGAGAGAATCAAAAACATAATTGATTGTGTTTCCACATGATCATGTTTTGGTTTTTTTAAGGTACTATACAATATTGGTATATTCACGAAGTTATTGTGAAGATACCAATAGTACTAACTCTGTTACAACTTTGAGACCTTAAGTTTAGGCTTTAAATGGAATTGGAAATTGTATAGTACATATATAGCAAGATTGATTTGTCTTTAGCAACCTTAATGGGACACTAGACTTTCACTTTGTGCCATACCTAAAAGCATAACCAAAAATATGTTACAAATGCATTTCAGTTATTAGCTTTATTATTAATGTAATTATTATACCTTTTTGATGTTGTTGTTGTTATTATGATTACTTATAGTCATAAGATAAATATGAAAAAAGTTAGCAAGCACTTTCAGTTTGAGAAATATATTTTATTGCAAAAAAAAATTGAGAAATATATTTGTTATTATGTGTAGTAATAAAAATAATTGCGTTGCCAGTAAGTATAACTCAGTTGATAGTTATCAGAAACATTATTTATAGGGATTAAGGTTCGAACTCGATGTTCTTTACTCCTCCATACTTTAAAAAATGTACGATCTAACCACTCGACTACTAAAAAAAAGATAATTGTGTTACTCAAGGATGAGTATAACATGTAACCAAAAACAAAAAGATGTGTATAACTTCAGGTGGATTCTGTGAAACAACCTCTCTACTAGACACGTACCATTGCATGCTTGACACATAAGATGCAAATATTTTTGTCTCTAAATTTAGGACTCTTTTGAATTTTCTTTAACCATTTCTATATGATACTTTATAGATTTTCAACCGCTTCCTTAATTACAATATTGTTTTTTTGGTAAATTTTATTTTTATTTTTATTTTGGTCTTAGATGAAGTGGTAATCCACTCTTTTTTAAATTAAACTCACACACAACTGTGAGGTCTTGAGTTTGAATCCGGATCATGACGTCCGACGTTGCAATTTCGGCATTTGCTAGTTGAGTTAGGACTTCTAGATTTTTTTTTTTACAATTTTACTACAATATCTTCTACCGTTCTGCATTCAGTTTTAGATATAAATAATTATGATTTGAAGATAAATTAATTCTTTCTTCTTAGGGATAAAAAATATTACAACCAACTTTCTGCACTATGGTAATTTAGGTAATATATATTATGACTGATGAATAGTACTGGAGTGTTGACATACGTCGCCATGTATTTGAAATTTTTACAATCAATAGACAATCTAGACCCTCAATTTAAGATCAAACGGTTCATGTGAGTTGTGAAATTTTATGAATGTTAAAAATCTGAACCTATGTTGTCATAAACTTTTCACTACCAATATTGCACTAAAATTTGCGGTTAATACAAGTAAAACTTGTTTACACTATGACAAGATGGAAAAAATAATATTAACAGTATAAACTTTGTGTTAACAAAACAAAAAACACTTTGTATTTTATTAAGTTCCTTGGTGCGTGTAATAACTTTAATGGAGGTGGTGGGTTGGCGATTAATTCAGAAAATGCATAGCCTGTTAGAATGCAGATTGAAAGGATAAAGTTTGTCATTTGTATCGTGAAGGTAAATGATGTGCGGATGTTCTAATAAATATGGGATGTAATAGTGAAGATTATGGTGTTTGCTTGAGTCTTGTCTGAGTAAGATTAATCGGTTGTTATTAGCTAATGTTAGTGGAGTTTCTACTCCTCGTCTAGTTGTTTTGTAGTTTTCTTTTCCCGGGACTTGGGCCTTTTTTTTTTAAGAAAAAAAAAACTATGTATAAAATGGTCAAAGCTATGGAATGTATGTATCATTAGCTAGATAATGATCAACTTAAACGTGATTGTGTAAAATTATATGTGGACATATTGCTAAAAAAGGAAAAAAGATGATCAGCCTATACACGTCCAAAACTTCACAAACAAATATGGAATGTAATAGTGAAGATTTTTGGTATTTGCCTGAGTCTTGTCCGAGTAAGATTAATAGGTTGTTATTAGCTAATGTTAGTGGAGTTTCTACTCCTCGCCTAGTTGTTTTGTAGTTTTGTTTCCACGGACTTAGGCCTCTTTGATTTAAAAAAGAAAAAAACACTTTGTATAAAATGGTCAAACTATGGAATATGTTAGAGTATCATTAGCTAGATAATGATCAACTTAAACGTGATTGTGTAAAATAATATGTGATTGACATATAGCTAAAAAAGGAAAAAAGATGATCAACCTTTACACGTCCAAAACTTCACAAGCAAAAATTTGAAGTGGGGTTGCATATATCCTATGATTCTATTTCTCTATGCTTCATCACCTAACATTAAAATACAGAAGGTAATGGAATTAAGCTTGTTTAAATGGTAATCAAATATATACATACGTAAACATATTGACACATCATCTCAGTTATACACAGTTTCCATCACTTAAATAAGTTATTAGACTACTTTGTTCAGTCAAAATCATATATTTTTTTAAGAAATATAATTAAAATTGTAGTTATTTTACAAAAATTAAAATTGTAGTTATTAATTAAAAATAAATGTGACTATATAAAATATATGTACATATATAATAAATTGAAAATTTAATTACAATCTTAAAATATATTTTTTATGAAATTATATTTATAATTTTTCATTTTTTCACTTTATCATGGAAATTAAAATGCATGTACCATCATGGTCAAACTATAAACAAATAAATTATGATTAGGCTTTGCTGCCTTTGTGCAATCGTAGTGTCCATTATCAACTTTATGTTTTGTCTTTTTATTATCACAAGTAAAATTGTCTTTCTAATCCTGTTTTGGCTTTTGGCCCTCTTTGTTTCCCAAAAAAATTGCCTTTCTAATCCAACTTTTAATGTTTTTTTAACTAGTTTTGCAGTTGACCAGTCACAATTCATCTTTTCCCTCCATTACAAAATATTGATAGTTTTATCATTTTCAAAATTATTATTTCAAAATTTTGGATACTTTAGAAATTCAAGATATGACTCACCTTTATTTTTTTTAATTGTACTCTTTATATAATTAAGATAATTGGTTTTACAAGGATAATTGTACAAAGGATTAAATTGTTAGGGCACACACAAAACCTAAAACGGATATTACCTCGTGTACTTGCAATAAGTACAATCTAAAAAACTATGGTTTAGTATCTGTTTAGGTCATGCCGAAAATGCTCTCAAGGGGGTATTTATAGCTTTCTTTGAACTTATATTTCCATGATTTAGGCCCTAAGTCACGCCTGAAACGTTCTAGAGGATTCTAGAAGCATTGTTGAGGCGGCGCCCCGAAGGGCACGCCTAAGGGTATTTTGGCCTTTATGAAGGGTGTTGTGCCCTTATTCCAGTATCGTTGGTCCAAAGCGCAAACAACATCGAGTCTTGGGATAAGGCGAAGTGGTTTATAGTGAGTTTCTCAGTCCACCTCGAAAACGAAATTTGCGGATTTGAAGTTGGAGATAACCCCTATAGTAGAATAGAGTTTGAATTAAAAAATGAGAAGGGTGTAGTTCAAACCTTTTCTCAATGATTATTAGCTAGTAACACTTTGATTTATAATAATTTTTCTTATCCAATTTTTTTATATTAAAAACATGACGTTTTAATCCTAGGGCATAAACCATAAAAAACTATTAAAATATGAGCAAGGAGCAAGAACATGTTAACATTGAGGCAAGCATGTCACACACGCAGACACACAGTTTCCACAAGCAAGCACAAGAGGAACACATAGTTAGAAAGAGAGTATGTGGGAGTATAAATAAACATGATTTTATGCCTAACCACCCAATGAACAGACACAATATAACACTGACCATTGTTGTGCAAATGATTTCTGTTTATGTGTACTTTCTTTTTAAGGTTGGTGCTTCAGTGAGATGTACATCACTTTGCTTAATTATGATAATAACAAAGCTGCCTAAGTGGGGAGTTACAAGTAGTAGGGTAACAGGATACATGTATATTGAACCTGCCACGTGTAGCTGACGTGTATTCAACATGACTAGTATGGCAGAAGGTTATTGAGTAGTGCTAACAATACTTATTAAAACTCTTTTCTTAATATTTATTCTCTTATTATGTGAAACTCGTGTAATTTTTACTATTTTATGTGAGATACAAAATAATGGTGGATTTCACATGAATTTCATTCAACAAGGAAATGAATGTAAAAAAAAGTGTCAGAATAGGAGAAAATACTTGAATGAACATGGAACTTTATTGCTAGCACTATACAAAAATTCAAGAGAGATTAAGACCGATGTTTTGGCTAAGTCTTGGAACTTTATTAAGACCTATGTTTTGGCCTCACTGTAGGAGAAGAGGTCATGGTCAAGAGGGATTTAAATCAAGAGAGATTATGTAAAAGTTTTGTTCTTTGAACATATTTTTTACACCGTAGTTGACATCAAATCAAATACGCAGTTTAGTATAATGATAAAAAGATAAGTCTTAGATATATAGGTTGAGTTCTGCTACTGATATTTTTAAATATGTTCTTGAGTTCTAAGGATTTCTCTATTTTAGACTAGGGATCCATTTCTTAACCCTAATTTTTTTATTTTTTTTTACAAAAATTGAATAAAGATGACAAAATATTTTATCATACGATCTCCACTAAAGTAAAAAAGTTCAAAAATTATTTTCTTTAAATTGTTCTTCTCTTTATCTTTCCTTTCAAATTAATTTTCTTTCTCATTAGATCTTATGTAAATAGTGGCCACGTGTTATAAGTTTTCCATGTGATCACTTACATGGCTATTGACAAGAATTACCCACATGGATTAGGTCGTCCTACTGACCACCCTCTCCCACTACCCCATCCACCACCCAAAGTATGATTATACGGCATCTCTGATTTTTCATCACAATATCAAGATTGTTATCTTTACACCATAGTCTATAGTCTATAAAATATATATTTAATTTAATTTTTCGTTGGTCGATAGACAAAGTAGTAAATATCATTTAAACATGACACATAACTCAGTTGGCAGAGACATACATTATTATATGCAGGAGTCAGAATTCAAACTCCGAAAATACCACTTATTCACTTTGAAAAAGGTGAATTCTAACCATTAGGCTAAAAAAAAGTAAAGTTACTGCTAGCACACATTTCTCTTCCCATGTAAATGTTGCTTTTGAAGAAAAAATTATCTCTAAATATAAACTTTTGTTTAAATTACTAGATGTAATATTTGTTTTCATAGAAAAATATAGTTTTTTTAGGATAGAAAAATATAGTTGATAAGTTGTTTTATAAAAATACTATCGATGTGAAATATCTATAGACTTTGTCGATGTTTAGTCTTCATTAATGAACAACCATTTTTAATGATTCTCTTCTTTCGACCTTGTTTTTTATCCACAAAACTTGAATCTTTGATCATATTCATGATTTTCGAGTCGAGTTTCACTTATACCATAGTAATGTTGATATATATTTAATTAGTTTGTACCTTGTGATTAGAGCTATCAAAATAGCTTATCCGACCCTAAATGGGACGACCCTATCAAACCTCGAACTTTATTGGATTAAACCAAAGAGATATCTTTAAATATGAACTCCAAATATACTACTTGAATCTGACATTATACGGACTGCAGGCTACCCAGTCCTAAACGAGGTAACTCTTGTTTTTTTAAATAATATAAATTAGGAAAATACTAACAAGTGTCTTAAGGGCACTTGGTAAAAAAGTATAAAGCGGAAATTTTTTGGAATTGTTTATTCAACACGTAGAAACATCAAAAAGCAACTTGTTTTACCTAAAAATTATCAATTATTTTCATTTTTAAATTCTTAACAAGTGCCTTAAGAACATACCCTAAAGACACTTATTAGCGAAACCCTATAAATTAACACCACAAACCTCAAAGTATGTATATTTTGGAGCATAGTTTGAATAAGCAGTACTACTTTTTCTCTTTACACTTGGTGTATGTCTATTTCGTTGTTATTAGACTCTTTAAATATAAAAAAATCCTGCTTGATATTTCAATTCTCCCTAATTGATATTTCCTAAAAATCCTCAATGGGTTTGTGGGAGAAACTTGACTGCCGCAGCATTATACCTTCTACTGTATGTTATTCCCTTAAATTCCTTAGTTGACACCTACGCAAGGAACACAATGTTGGTATGAGTGCGCTTACGCACTAGTCTTTGTTTTAAACCTAGAATTGGTTTCTAATAAAAATTGGTAGTAAGAAGACTCATTCAAATACTCTATTTTTAACCTCTTTTTATTATTGGTTGAATTCAAGAAGGCCCTACTATATTAAAAATCACACATAAACTGATTATGAAGATGAATCTCATAGAAAGTTGTTTTTTTTTTTTTTTGAGAGAGAGAAGTCATAGAAAGTTGTTGAATTTACATAAATTTCATCTAGAATATTATAGTGACAGTTACTAACACTCCTTTATATCTGTTGAGGGCGGCATGGTTCGAGGAAGAAGGTTTAAATTGTGATTTTAACAAAGCTATTTTTAAAGTTAATAATAACATTTTATCATTAAAGAAATAACATTTTATCAAAAATATTATATTTTTATTTTCAAAATTATATTGTGTTAAACCTAAACAACAATAAATAAAATTATTCGAAGGCCTGATTAACTAAAAAAATTATAGGCCTAGAATTCTAGCTTTACTTGTTTCTCCAAATGGAATAGCCATGTGAAGATTGAATAGTTCATATATTTTTTTCTTCCAAAAAGAGTAAAATAGAGTTGGGTCATTGGTAGCTTACTAGAGGCAAGCCTTACAATACATAAGTGTTTTGGGAGCTATTTACAAATCATCCACTAATAATGTTCTTATATTGATAACGGTACTTGAAGTCACATTATTATGAGGTACAAGTCAATTTTTTACCAATTAAACAAAATTGATAACGGTAGTTGAAGTCATATTATTACGAGGTACAAGTCAATTTTTTACCAATTGAACAAAACATTGAAGAATGGTTCATATTCTAACTGTACTAATCCCACTTATAAATACATCTTAAAATAACTACCTTACTTTAGATAACCCTACTTTTTTTTTGTTTCTCCCTTTGCATTGGCTCTTTCTTCAAATTGGAGGCAAAAAAAAACAAAGCTATTTATTTTCCTAATTAAGCCAAATATTAACTCACATTCATAAACGTGGACTACATCACTTTTTCCTTTATATATGATCAAGAATTGTATACATCATATCAATCACATATTCTTGCAATTATCCAAATTCATACCACTACTCTGCTTTTTATTACTTACACGCCATTTGCACTTATGCACTACAGCCAAATTATCTTGAGTAGTATTATCTACACTACACGTACGTGATGTAGTTTTCTAATTTTATTTATTTCCCTTTCTTTGATACCATGATAGTGTCATTAACAAACATTACGCAACACTAGTCCTATTGCTTCTTCTTTTTTATTTTCTAAAGCAAAAGGTGGTTTCAAAATATAAAAGAAAAAGAAGCATAGTCCAAACATATTTTTCCCTACGTATGCTATGTATACAAGCAAATACTTTATTGCTATAGTGCATCTAATCTTTGAAATGTTTTATCCACACACAAATAAAACAATAAAAAAATAAAACAAATTTATCATACATCATATATGGTATGGACATCACCATGCTACGTCATATGATAGAACTATAATTTTTCGCCAAACACAAGTCATTATAACAAAGTGAGGAGGCTTCATAGAAAATACGTGGGTGTATCACTCTTTAAAAACGAATTTCAAAGGTTTGTCACATCCCTCTTGCATGATACTATTGGCTTTGTTGCATGAATATTGTAAATGGTGAGGATCCAAATCAAGACTCTAATACAAAATGGGCATTCGTAGATTGGCCAAATTATTGATTGTGATTTGATATAATATTATATTAGGTTTATAATGATTTTTATCCGTCATTACAAAACTGACTTATAAGGTATTAGGTGTCAGTATTTATAAACTCACTTTAGACTTTATCTTTATTTTACGTGAGACTTTGGTTTTTTCTATTAATGTGGTGGGATGAAGACATGAAGTAATGGCTTGTTTGGGCCGGTCATAATACAAAGAGTAATGGATGAAGCAATTTCATGCTTATAAGGCAAAGCAGACAAACATGGATGGAATGTGTAATGGGAAGGCTTTTGAGGACAGAAAGTGATGCCTACTAGTAAGATTTTTATCAAATAATTGTGAAGGGTGTTATCAAGATATATGTTCATGAAGGAATTCATAGTCACAACATCTTTAATTTCCACTAAACAAGAACAAAAAGGAGGATAGCTAGGTTCTCATTTTGGAAATTTGATTTAAACTTAAAAGGATATTTTTCTTTTCAAATGGATACCAAAGAATCAGAATCTTTAGATTGATTCTCCATATTTGTATGTGTGATTGATCCCAGCATTGACCACTAAAGTTTTGCTACTAGGGTCTCAATGTTTCAATCATCAATATCACTATCTTTCCATACATCCTTAACTTTATATCTCCACATTCAAAGATTAGCTAAGAAAAAGAAGAGAGAAAGAACAAAAATTGAAATACATAATGACTTTTTTCTTTTAAGAAAGTATTGCTCAATGCTCATCACACTAATCAAATTATTATGACACTAATTATCTTCATGTGGGGCAGTATATATTTATTTATTTATAAGGTGAAGAAATATATGAAATTGATGAAATTATTATCATATGTGAATTAACTAAAGCAAGTATCAATAATGATAGTTAAAGAAATAAAATGTGTACCTTAAGAGTTCTTGGAAGAATGCACTCTTCTTGGATCCACAAAATTCAAGTTGGCATCAAAGTAGATGTTGACAAATAAAGATCAAATCAATTGCATATAGTTGTTCTTTGGCTTCTTGGCACATTAAAGATTTAGGGTCATCACAATTTTTGATGTACAAAAGAAAAACTTTGTTTAACTTGATGAATGGTGATAGTGATCAACGAATCTTTTTGTTACTAAAATATCTCCTAGGAATTCTGAAAGCATGTTGGAATGTTTCAAATTCAGAGATCTATTTTAACATCTTCTCCAAAGCAAAATTTCCAATTTTTTGTGGTTTCATTCTACATGAAAATGTTGGCAAAATTTAGTAATTGTTGCCGTCAATTATTACGTTTGTTGTTTTTTCCCAAGAAAATGAGAGTTTCTTGGCTATCCTCATCAAAATGGAATATGTCGTATATACAATTGAATCAATAAGACAATAGATTGTGTTTATATATATGAAAGAATTTAATATAATATATCTAATCACATGGTAAATTAATATCAATTGACGTGTGAAACTAGATATTTACTCTCTTTGTCTCAAATTAGATGTTCTCAAATTATTTATCCTTTTATAATATTAATACAACAATTTTTTTTACAAGCAATACAACATTTATCATTATTTTCATTAACATACTCTTATTTATTGCATTTCATTTATTTAACTATTTCACTAACTATAATTAATAATAGTTTTTAGTAAATGAAACATTTTTTTCTATTAAAATAATTGATGTTCTCAAATTATTTATCCTTTTATAATATCAATACACCAATTTTTTTTTTTACAAGCAATACAACATTTATCATTATTTTCATTAACATACTCTTATTTATTGCATTTCATTTATTTAAAAATTTCACTAACTATAATTAATAATAGTTTTTAGTAAATGAAACATTTTTTTCTATTAAAATATGTTATTAATCATTTTCTTAATAATTACGTAAAACTCAAAAGAGACGCCAAATTTAAGACAGATGGAGTATAAAATAAATCATGTCTATAAAATTTGGCATTAATCTAAAGTAATTTGAGATGTCAACGAGATACATCAAAATTAACTCGCTTGATAAAAGTTCATAAGACGTTAATTGATATATTTCATTGACATGTCAAAATGATTTCATCTTAATGTTAAAATTTATAGTCATGACTATGTGATAGTTAGTGAATTAGTTAAATGAATGAAATTTAGCAAGAATGGACATCAAGGAGAAGCGACGACATCCCAACTAGGTTGGCACCTCGAAGAACCCCCATCATATGCCGCCAAGCTCAATGAAAATTTTATTAAAAAACAAAAAGGAAAACAATACACAAGAGGGGGGACTAGGCAAAAACCCTCAAAATAAGAAGCAAGAAATAAAAATTAACTGAAACAGATAAAAACAGTCGCCTAAGAAAATCTGTAAGTAGCCATTCCACAACGGTCCCTAAAGAAGTTAGCCTACAAAGCCTGAGGCAACATTGAGAACCAAACCGTGCCCAAAATCGCGGTCATTCCAATTGAAAACATTCAATGATCAGTTGGAGAAGGATCCCGCCTAGATCGGGTTCTATACGGCGGCTTCCTTACCTGAAGTTATTTTTTTACCTGTTGTTTTTGCTTCTTAGATAAAACCGGAGTGAAAGGCATCTCAACATTTGCTTTATCATAATCACGGATGTGATGCCATAATTCCAAGTCTTTATGAATGTGTGGGTTGCTGTGAGTATACTCATGAAGAACTAAAACCATATCACCATGGTCATCAGAAGCTACGACCTGTTTTACAAGTGACGGGGATTCATTTTGATATAGCTTCTCAATTTCTGATACCAATTCTGTCTCAATAGGGATGGGTCGCGAAAATGGAGGATTGAGAGGAGAGCTATGTTGCACGTCCTTGTGCGCTACAAATTGTTGAATCGGTTACTCCTCCCTACCAGAAGCGGAGAAAATCAATTCAACAGACAAACTATGCACATTTCCATGCACCACTGAGGATGAGAGCGTAGTAGTCGCATCCGAAGATCGGGGAACCACCTCCTCCTCCCAAGAGTCCAAACTTAATTGCTCCATGACATCCGAATGCACATCAACGTGCGCTATCAACGTGCGCTACTTGGGAAGCCAACTCCAACACCAGGCTAGAGGGCAGGGCACCGTGAGGGATTTCTTCGGACATATTTTGCAAAGCAAAACAGAATGGATTTAAGAATCAATGAGATACATCAAAATTAATCCGCTTGATAAAAGTTCATAAAACGTTAATTTTGATATATTTTATTGACATAACAAAATGATTTCATCTTAATGTTAAAATTTATAGTCATGTTCTATGTAATAATAGTTTTCTATCCAACAAGGGATTTTTAAACACAGATATGTGATGAGTAAAACCGCAAGTGCACCGAAGTAGTAAAAAGAGTATCGTTCCAACAGGGAGTTATGAATTCAATTAACTTTTAATAGTGATTTGATGAAAGTTTCAAAGGTTAAAAAGTTTGGATTTTTAATTAAAAGAAAATAATGAAAATAAAAGCGACTTGGGATTATTGGTTCATCTAGATGACAAATTCTTCACAAAACAAACTCTAAACCTAAACTCTATATTCGACCTACTTTCTAAAGACAAGTTTCTCTTAAGCGTATCAAAGCTTCTTTCGAAGTTAGTGAGTGTGTTCCTCTAGCAACCACGCATATTCTCATGGTTGATTGCTATTAGAATCCTTGAAGAACGAAACTTTATATGTCTCAAGGTTTGCTAGACTATTCTCATGTTTCGCAACCCTTGTCTAATTTCACTTGTTCCAATATCAAAGCTCCGCTGTCGCATTATGAATTGATATTTGTGATGATGAGTTTGGTATTTGTTAATTCATTATAAAAACGGTGAAATTAGATTAGAAAGTAGATTTATATAAAATTAGGGTTTATGGCTTGGTTTGATTAGGATTATGTTATTAGACTTATCCAAAAATCCCAAGACAAGAAGAGTCTACTCACTAACGTTCATTGTAGACATAGAAGAGAAGAAGAAGAAGAAGAACATAAAATAAAGGTGAACTTTTATTCAAAGAAACAATTGTCAATTATTATTTCCAAGAACAAAAGATGGTTTTACAAACTAGATGGCGGCTGCTCTATTTATAGTCTAACATTGACTTGAGCCCCAAGAATTAAATCACTAAAGTGTTGCACAAGAAACCATGGGCTCTAGGTCAGAAATACTAAAATAGGCAGCTTTGTCGAAGAAGCAAAAACAACAAAAGGGTAAAAGGGGCGCGCCACTTGTTATATTTTTGCACAAGATCTTCAAATTCTTTGCAATATATTTTTGCATGAGATCTTCATATTTTTGGCATGAATCCTTGCACAATATATTTTTACATGAGATCTTCATACAATTCTCCTTTCTTTTGCTCCAAGACTCCATCTTTCAAATATTTGTTCCTAAAATAAAATAACTTGCAATTGAAGTAAAATAGTTCTAGAAGGAAATAAAAACATATTAAATCTTAAATAAAATAAACTTAGATATTAAATAAAAGACATTAATTAATGACTCATCAATATGCGATAAAGAATTTTAAATTTGTTATATATTAAGTTTGATATTGTGGTGCCAATTGAATCTATCCTAATTTAAATATACATTGGAATACTTTTTAAAACAGTGTTAGAAAACCAAATGATACACAAAACTTAAAATTATCCTTAGTGTATTTTTTTGAAGTATCCTCAGTCCTCACTTTTTTTTTGATATTGTACATTTTTTGAAATTAGATATATTATTTGAGATTAGTTTTCCTATTTTTTTAATTGTTAGAAGAAAAATGTCATATATAGTTATTAGTAATAAAAATGTTACTTAGTAAAATGTAGTTTGTAAAAAAATAGATGGTAAAAATGTTACTATAATTTTTTTAGAGATTATATTAATTAAAAATGAAGATAGTTTATAATAAAAAAAAAAGTTAGCTTGTAAAAAAAACTTGTAGCTTAGTAAATAAAAGTATTTTTTTGAAAAAAATATTGATTGTTAAATCAAAGCAAAGAGTTATTGAAATATGTTGCATTATTTTTTTGTAGTTTCCTTGCTTTCGTTTTGAGGTTCGTGTTGCTGGTGCTGCTTTTTTTCTTCTTCCGCTTTGTTCACTGGCTTATCATTTGAGATGTTGGTATCTTTTACTTATTTTAAAGGCTTAATTGCAGTTTTAGCCCCCAAACTTTCTCAAAGTTGCGATTTTGGCCCCTAAGAAAAAAAACTACAAAACAGCCCCTTAAGTTTTGCACTTGTGGCAGTTTTGGCCACCAAGGCTGATATTGACTCGGTCTACGCCGACGTGGCACCCTAAGTGAGGTGCCACGTGTTATTTTATTTATTTATTTTTTGCCTTGGGGGGCCAAAACTGCTACAGTTGCAAAACTTAGGGGGCTGTTTTGTAGTTTTTTTTCTTAGGGGGTCAAAATCGCAACTTTGAGAAAGTTAGGGGGCTAAAACTGCAATTAAGTAATAAAAAATTAGTCATTAATATGTATAATAAAAGTTTGTTAGAAATAGAATATAATTAGTAAAAATTTATTATGTTAATTAATATCAAATATGTGAATTAGGTTGTGGAAATTTATTTTGTCAGCAACGTGCGGAATTATTATCTGAGTGTAACTTATTTGTGGCTCGTAATTTTTATTTGTGTGTAATTTTTAATTCATCCAAATTTGAAAAAATTTGATATAGATCGGAAAATGTTATATATGTTAGTTATAAAATATTATATAATTTTTATGCGATAGCACATGTGTGATTCGTACAAATTTTTAAATATTTATGTTTTTAAAAGAAAAAAAATTGTCATTAATATTAGAAACTAAATGTGCATAAAAAAATTTCTTAGAAAAAAAATGTAAATTAGTAAAGAATTATGATGTTAATCAATATCATATATGTTAATTAGGTTGTAGTAATTAATTTTTGTCGGCAGCGAGCGGAATTATTATCCACGCGTTATTGCAAAGAATAAATAGGAGCTAATAACAGTGACGTGGAAGATGGATCAATATATTTTTCATTGTAGTTAGATGTACGATAGAAAATATCTGGGGAAAGTGACATTTAAAGCGGCTTATGTGGATGGAGTTCGTGAATTTGTTGCTTACGCCATGTCGCGAGAAGTCATTAAATTGGAGGGAGGGATAAGATGTTTGTATCTAAATGTATGTTTAGGTTGCTTCAGAGCGGAAGGGATGTTCTAAAGCATTTAAAGAACCTTGGTTTTATGGACGATTATTATGTGTGGAAATAACATGGTGAACAAGAGCCGATAAATAATATTGAGTCTGATGTTAACATGCACACTTGAAACAATGGGGCGCGTACGAAGTATGAAAACTTTGACCTGATGGAAGATATGGTCGGTGAAGCTGAAACGACCTTATGCTTGCTTATGTCCTTCTATAGCAAATGCCATGTTCAACTTGTTAGCTCTGGACCGGTTGTTAAATTTTGGATCTTCCTTCCAATACTTCTCCAATAACTCCCAACTTTTTTCTCCGGTCCATGATGTATGATAATTGCCCTTGTGTTTTTTTCATTCCTCCCGTTAATCATATAATAAATCTGATAAACATTTTCTAGCCTTTTGAAAGAGTTTCTATACTTTATACAAAGCTTCTATAACAAATGACAAATTTGAATTGTTAATTAAATTATGCATTCCTAATACGTTATGCTACTCTTTCACCGGTTCAAGTAGAAAAACTCTTTCAAAAGATAGCTAGAAAACGTTTATCAGATTTATTATATGATGAACTCGAGGAATGAAAAAAACACAAGGGCAATTATCGTACATCATGGATCGGAGAAAAAAGCTGGGAGTTATTGGAGAAGTATTGGAAGGAAGATCCAAAATTTAACAACTGATCCAGAGCTAACAAGTTAAATTGGACATTTGCTATAGAATGACACAAGAACGCCAAAGGCCGTTTCAGCTTCACCGATCATATCTTCCATCAGGCCAAAGTTTTCACACTCCGTACGCTCCCCACTGCTAGAAGAGTGCATATTACATCAGGCTCATTGTTATTTGTCAGCGCTTGTTCACCATGATATTTTCACACGTAATAATCATCCCTAAAAGCAAGGTTCTTTAAATGCTTTAGAACACTCCTTGGGCTCTGAATCAACCTACACATACATTTAAGACACAAACATCTTATTCCTCCCTCCAATTTAACAACATATCGCGACTTGGCGTAAGCAACAAATTCACGAACTCCATCCACAAAAGTCGCTTTAAATGTCCTTTTCGTCGAAGATTTTTTATCGTACATCCAACTACGATGAAAAATATATTGATTCATCTTCCGCGTCACTGACATTAACTCAAATTAGCTCCTATTTATTCTTTGCAATAACGTGCGGACAATAATTCTGCGTGTCGTCGACAAAAATTAATTACTACAACCTAATCAACATATGTGATATTAATTAACATCATAATTCTTTACTAATATACATTCTTTTTCTAACAAACTTTTTTATATATATTTCTTTTCTAATATTAATAACAATTTATTTCTAAAAACCTAAATATTTAGAAATTTGTACGAATTACACATGTTATCGAATGAAAATTATATAATATTTTATAACTAACATATATAACATTTGGATGAAAACATTACGCGCATATAAAAATTACGTTCTTTTTTCTAATCTACATTTTTTTTTTGAAAGAATTTTTCTATTTTACATTAGTTACCACAACCTAATTCACATATTTCATATTAATTAACATAATAATTCTTTACTAACTTACATTATTTTTCTAACAAACTTTGTTTATGCAAATTTCTTTTCTGATATTAATGACTAGTTTTTTATTACTAATTATACCATTGGTGCAATTTAAAATAAGTAATGGATACCAACCTCAAACAATAAGCCGATGAACAAAGTGGAAGCAAAACAAAGCAGCAGCAAGGAAACAACGAAAAATAATGCAACATATTTTAATAATTACATTAGCAATATATAAATACACACATTTTTACTCTTTGCTTTGATTTATTGGCACCTTTTGGTTAATAAAATCAATATTTTTAAAAAATAAAATAAAATATTACTAAACTACAAGTTTTTTTACAAGCTAGCACTTTTTTTTTATTATTAACTAACATCATTTTTAATTATTATCATCTCTAAAAAAATTATATTTTTACTAACTAATATTTTTATTAATAATTATAGTAACATTTTTATCAACTATTTTTTTACAAACTACACCACTTTTACTAAGTAACATTTTTATTACTAATAATAATAACTATGACTTTTTTTCTTCTAACAATTTAAAATAAAATAGAAATACTAACCTCAAATAATATAATCTGATTTCAAAAAATGCAACCTTGAGTAGCAGCAACAACAACAACCAGCAAGAAAATGGAACCCAAAGATCAACTACAAAAAATAATACAACATATGTTTGATTAATAACTAAATTAACAATATAAAAATACACATAAAAAACTAAAAGCATATCACAAAACTAACCTTTATTGATAAGCTTAGCAGAAAATAGAAGTAGAGAAAACTACATAGAATTAAAAGAATGAGAGGGAGCTGGTCTGATATATACTGCACATATATATCCTGCTATTTGCAACGGCTAGAATTAATACAAATTCCAAACGGCTTAAAGTAACGGCTATTTGCATTAAAATAGTGATTAAAAAGTTTCCAAGGAAATATTTCCTCGGCAAATTCAACCAATAAAAACTTGCCACACACTCTCCTTTCAACGTTCTTTTGCATGTGGGTCCCAGAGGGTTTCCTAGGAAACATACACGCCATCTGTTTCAAATCTTTCATGTGCATGTGGGACCCGTTTTAGCTGACAAATGCTTTCCGAGGAAATTTTTCTCGATAACAATGGTGGTTTGCGAGGAAGCTAGTTTCCTCAAAAAAACTCGTAGGAAAAGACCAATTTTCTTGCAATGATTGAAACTTAATATCATTCTTTAAATTTTAATTCGGTTTAAAATTCTTTAACAAATTCAAAATTATTTTATTTTTAATAGGTTCATATTCTTTTATGAGAAAGAGTAATGTTAAAAACTTACATATTAAGTCACCTTTTAAATTCACAGCTTCAGAAATCAAAATCAAAATCAAATTCTATCATGGGCAAGAGTTATGTTAAAAAAACTCTTTCAAACCATGTGGGTTTTTTTTGTGTGTAACTCGGGTATTTTTGGCGTGTAATTGCAGATAATAATCTCTAAGACTGGATAGGATTGCAATGGATGACAAAGTTCTTCTACAGGACATTTAATATTGTTGCATTTTCAAAGATGGATTCAAATTCAAGACCTACGGTTAAGTTGAAAGAGATCTTTTATCATCTTACCAAAAAGCTCTTGGGTAAATCATATGTTTTTTTTTAACAAGGTAAAATGCAATATATTATATCAAAGAGAGTGATTCATCTCGCACAAGGCATGCAAAAAGAGAATCACCCAAAAAATTTACAAGACAGTTACATATATCTCATAATAGTTCTACTCGCAAAAACAAGGAAAAACAGACAATAGCTAAAGTATAAGACTCATACAAGATAATGGATGTCTCTACCAGTCATGATAGCTGAAAGCGAAAGTAACGAGGCCCGCTTCAACCACCGGAAAGATAGCATTTTTACCTTGTGTGTTAACCGATTTAATTGATTTAATGCCTCCACCAATCATATGTTAATTGATTTAATGCATTTTTTTTTTTACCAAAGGTTTAATGCACTTCTATTTAGCATTAATACCGCAAGAAACTTAATTAAATGGAAGAAATAATTGTGAGTGGGTCCCCGTGAGTTTAGCTCATTTGATAAGGGATAATGCATTATGTATGTAGGGTCCGGGGTTTGAACTCTGGACACCCCACTATTTCATCTTTAAGGTGAATTTCTCCAGCCGCTACGCTACTTGACAAAAAAAAACATAAATAATTGTGAGTGTGTAAATTATATATTTTAGATAACAAACAATTTTTTTAATAAGAACAAGTTTAGACTAGCTAAGTCAAATGTTACCCTTGTGTTTGCATCATACACTAGAACTAGAAACTTTTGTAACATGAAAGGTGAGAATTTTTTGTAAACTATCAAACATGTGGAACGTGAATGGTGATGCTTAACAAATTATTCAGTTTTTTACCGTTGTCAAATTGGTTAGGTGTAACATAAAATTTGTTGCACTCTTGTTATATTTCATTCTCAATGCTAACTAAACTAATGTGTAACAAATATTATTTGAGCAACGGCATTAATGTGATTTTAATAATTTAAAATCTATCATCTCAAAAATAAAATTGAAATCTATCATTCCGCAATTTTTTAAAAGGGTTTTTTATGCAAAGCAAAAGGAATTCTGCTCTTTATCCAACATATTTTGCTCATTTTCAACTGAAACTCTAAAAAGGCCCTTATGTGAGTTAACTCATGTTGCATGCTGTTTTAAAGCCAGACAGAACCTCATTTCCTCATTTCCCATCTAAAATCTCTCTCAAATCACCCAAATTTAAAATTCCTTCAAGTTCAAACCAAACAACACCCCAATAACAAGTAAGTTTTGATAATCAGACACCATTAACCTTTTTATGTTTATATGTTAGATTTTTCCTCTTAAATTACATTTTTTTAGTTTTAGGGTTTTGTTTAATTTTGATTTTTTTGCAAGAAATGATACAATGTTACATGTAAATGACTTATATTCCTTAATTGTTTAGATGTTTGCATGTTTATGTTGTAGTTATGAGTTTTAGGATTTATGTATAATTTGCACTCCAAGTGTTTGATAAAATGTTTGAATGAGTTTTTCATTGATTGTTTAATTTTTTATGGTGTAGATTTGAAACAATGACCGATTTGTTCAGTGTTTGCATGCGCTTCAACGGTGAAAATCCTCATATGTTCAAGGTTCGGTACATTAATGTCATGTTAAAAGGTCTCAAGGATCAACTAAATGAAATCAACTAAGGACTCGACCCCGGAGACACACGGAGGGTGGAATACATTTGGTATGAACGTCCAACGTTGGACGAGGGGAGAATAGTCGACAAGATTTAACGAACGACGACGACGTGAGGAGCATGTTCTCGATTTTTTGACAGCACAACATGTTCCCGTGGATCGATATGTTTGTTACGTTGCTGATATCGCATGAAGATATTCTCAACAGTTCAGCCAAAAGATTATGATTCGGTAGCATCATTATTATGTACTGTCTTTATTTTGTTGGAATTTAAGTTTAATTCTTGTTAGTTTGCTGAAGATGTTGGTATTGAAGTGTCTTATACTTAGGGTAAAGGTTTGCAAGTCTGTTTGAAAACTCAAAAGAATGAAGAGAAGACAACATGTACTATGCAAAATGAACTATATAGGGTTTCACATCGAATTCCCTTGTATAAGATGAGTGAGACGTAAGGGAATGCACCTCTAAGATGTTGTTTTGTGCTTGATCATGCTCCTCTGTCAATTGAAACTTGTCAGTTGGCAGTGCTGTAGGATTAAGTTCAAAAGAATGTATTGGAATGCATTCCTTTACGTTCTTACTCATCTTATATGAGAGAATTCGATGTGAAAAGCTATATAGATGATTTTCTAGAATACATGTGTTGTTCTTTTCATTCTTTTAAGTTTTCAAACAGACTTGCAAATTTTTACAGTAAGTATACGACACATCAATACCAACATTTTGAGCAAACTTTCAATAAAATTAAAATTTAAACTTTCAAATTTAAACCCAACATCATGATGATACCACATATATTTTGGGAGAATGTAATGTAATGTAGATCAAATTAAAACTAAACAAAATTGTGTATTTTTTAATTGATTTTGTGTAATTGTGTTAGTTTATTCGAATTTATTTATTCAATACTCAATTTTTATTCAAATTCACATTGGGGTTTTGATAGAGAAAAACAAGTACAAAAAAAAAACTATAAAACAACCGATAAAAAAAAACAACCCTTTGTGATTTGGGGTCTTGCTAGAGAGCAAATGATTTGGCTTTGCGAAGTCAAGAACAGTGAAGTAAAACCATTGGATTCATGAACTAATCAAAATTGTTGAAACAAAATTGAAATTGACAAAATAAGATTGAAGTGTGAGAGCTTTGATTATAACCTTCTAGAATCAGCTCCTTCAAAACAAAAAAAAAACCTTCTAGAATCAGCAACGACACAATCAACCAAAACTAAACTAATGAAACAGAGAAATCAAACTTTTAGGATTTAGGGTTTTTTGAGAAACGATGAATTTCTTAAAGATTTTGAATTTGGAGTTTTTCCTACGTGAGAGGTGATTTAGGGTTTTTCCAAGTAAAAAGTGATTTAGGGATTTTCTGAAGGATTAGCCATGGTTATGGATGGTGATTTGCGGTGATGATGGACGATGGAGGATTTGCCATTGTTATGGTGAATGATTTGTGATGAAAGAGGAAGGATGGTGAATGGTTTCTCACTTTCTCTGGTGTAAGGTCGACGGAAAAAGTGAGAAGAGGAAAGATGATTATTATTTTTTATGTTTTATAATAAAGAGTTTTGAGTGAGAAGAGGGAGTCAAAATTTCCACTCAAATTTCATTTGCCGCTAAAATCAAGTGAGTTCCCTCTTTTTAGAAAAAAACCATTGTTACATATGACAAAACTGTCACATGAACTGTCGTAAAAAGCCAAAAAAATCACTTTGCAACCGTTGTACTAAAGTGTCGCAATACGAGGGCTTGTTTGTTACGTATTTAGAGCTCGTTTGTTATAGTTTTTTTAAGAAAAAAAAATCAATTTCCTAAAAAAAAATCACTTCTTTTCAAAAAAATTATCACTTTTAAGAATTTTGCATCCATTTGTTACGACTTTTTAAAAAAAATCAGAATCTAAAAAAAATCAAAAAACAACTTCAAATGAGAAATTGTTAAGAGCAGCTTCTCAGAAAATAGTTTTTTTTGAGGAGAGAGAAAATAATGGTAAAAATATTGAACTAATTTTGTAACAAAAATACTTTTTATATAGTTGTATTAAACAAATTAAATTTTTTTAAATCATTTTTATGACGGTAAACAAATGCAAAATAGATTCCGATCTTTCATAAAATCTCTAAAAAATAATCTCTAAATTATTTTAGGTCAAAATCACTTTTATTTTAATCCATAACAAATGGGCCCTAAAATAAAAGTGGTTTTACCATAAAATAATTTAGAGATTATATTTATAGAGATTTTATGAAAAAACGGAATTTATTTTGCATTTGTTTAGCCTAATAAAAATCACTTTTTAAAAAAAAAAATTGTTTGTTTTGATAGAACTATATAAAAGCGACTTTTTGTTAGAAAAATGGTTCAATCTTTGGATCCATATTTTCTCTCTCCTCTAGAAAAAAATCAATTTTTTAGAAGCTCCTTTTAACAGCTTTTCATTTGAAGCTGTTTTTAGATTTTGATTTTTTTTTAAAATAACTCTAACAGTCAGATGCAATACTTTTAAAAATGATTATTTAAAAAAAACTATAGCAAACGGGCTCTGAGTGTCACATAATGCCAAACTATCCCTTCAGAAACCTAGTCAATGTGACTTACACGTAATCTGTTTCAAACATTTCCTCGGTAACCTCGGCCAAAAAGAAGACTACACGTCATCTGTTTCAAATCTTTCATGTGCATGTGGGACCCGTTTTAGCTGACAAATGCTTTCCGAGGAAATTTTTCTCGATAACAATGGTGGTTTGCGAGGAAGCTAGTTTCCTCAAAAAATTTCGTAGGAAAAGACCAATTTTCTTGCGGTGATTGAAACTTAATATCATTCTTTAATATTTAATTCGGCTTAAAATTCTTTAACAGATTCAAAATTGTTTTAATTTCAATAGGTTCATATGGCTAGATAATGGTGGGAGAATATTTATGTCAAGAAAAATATACTAAAATGGTTCCTAATACTAAAATTATATATATATTTTTCTAACTCACTCTAATAAGAGTCTTTGAGCTCTTGTAAACATATAAGATATCTTAACAACTTTAGATCTGCTATGTGATACTACTCATCGAGTTAACAACGGAATATTACAAAAAATATATATGGATTAAGTTACCTTTTGAATGGACAACTTAGATAATTAAACTCAAATTATTTTATGGGAAAGAGTAATGTTAAAAACTTACATATTAAAAGTCACCTTTTAAATTTACAACTTCATAAATCAAACTCAAATTCTCTTATGGGTAAGGGTTATCTTAGAAACTCTTTCAAATCATGTTGGGTTTTTTGTGTGTAACTCAGCGCGTAACTTCTGCGTGCAATTGTAGAGAATAATCTTTAAGGTTAGATATGATCGTAATGGATGACAAAGTTCTTCCGCAAGACATTTAATATTATTGCATTTTTAAAGATGAATTCAAATTCAAGACCTCGTTAAGTTGAAAGAAATAATTTATCATTTTCCAAAAGGCTCTTGGGTAAATCATATGTTGGTTAATTTAATGCATATATATTTGGTAAAAATATATGACAGCAATCGATTTTGAAAACGGAAATAATAGCATGGTGAGGTTGTATCAGATCTCTTGTTTTTGTGAGAAAATGAAGACAAATAAAAAAAAAATTGGGTAAAAAAATGATAAAACTGTATAAGCAGGTAGCCGGGCAATGAGGGATAACGTGTACCAATGTAGAAGCAGCTGTCCATAGCACCGCTCTTTTACCAAAGGTTTAATGTACTTCTATTTAGCATTAATACCGCAAGAAACTTAATTAAATGGAAGAAAAAAATTGTGTGTGTACATTATATATTTTTAATAACTAACTTCTATTTTTAATAAGAACAAGTTTAGACCAGCCAATCAAATGTTACCTTTGTGTTTGCATCATCATTCACTCGAACTTTTTGTAACATGAAAGGTGAGAACATTTTGTAAACTACCAAACATGTGGAACGTGAATGGTGATGCTTAACAAATTATTCACTCTTTTACCGTTGTCAAGTTAGTTATGTGTAACTGAAAATTTTGTTGCACTCTTGTTATATTTCATTCTCAATGCTAACTAAACTAATGTGTGCAATGACATTAATTTGATTTCAATAATTTAAAACCTATCATTCAGCATTCATTTTATAAGGGTTTTTTATGCAAACAAAAATGGGCCAGACCAAGGAATCACTCATACTGGGCTTCCAGGTGCTAGATCAACTAAGCCCAAAAATGGTTAAGAGGTCCATAGGAGAAAGTTTGACTTCATACCCCCTATTTATACCTATACCCCCTAACACCTGATATTCACAAAATACCCTTAATAAATCAAGGGTATTTTGGGAGAGGGGACTATGTGTAATTGTGTAGTTTTGTATCCACACTGAAATAACGGGAGTATAATCAAATTGATTGTGCGTTGGGACATTTTTCATCCCTATTTTGAAAATCAAATACATGTTATCAACACACATAGAAATTTTAAAAGCCAAAAGTATATTAAAAAATCAAACTCTTAATTCTAATAACCAAACTAAATTCTTTCACATATGACCTGTGATCAAGAATAATTAAAGATCTAGAGTCTTTAATTGCATCTATTGTTGGAAAAATAAATTGTTGATGGTATTCGCACATTTTGACTATAAGTGGTCTTTGAAATGATCAATTCAACCACATGTTGACAAGTTATTTGTAAGACTCATAAAATATTGAATTCGGTGATAACTAGAATAAGTCCCTTACTCATAATATAATGCTGACAAAATGAGTCGCTCTCAACATTTCCTCAAACTAAGAAGTACGACCTTGAAACAAATTAAAAATAACATTAAAATACAAACAAAGAAGCAAACTAAAAAAAACAAAGAAGCAAATTAATTCATTTTATTTGTTTTTCAATGTTACGGTCTTTTTCAATGATTTACATTCAAATGATGACAAGAGGAGTAGTGAATAAGAAGATAAACAGATGTGTAGTATAGTTGTTCAAAACTGGTGTTTCATGGTTACAAAGTGGCACGTTTCCTTATTAAATCATGGCAACAAATATTGTTCTTATTTTGAAAAAAGATAAACTGGAAATTATTTGTGATCTTCGTCCCATTTCTTTGTGTAATGTCATTTACAAGATAATTTTGAAAGTACTCGCCAATTGTTTGAAGCCTCTGATGTCAAACTGCATTTCGCAAGAGCATTATGCTTTTTGTTGAAAACAGATCCATTATTGATGATGTCAGCAAAGCTTTAGATGGAGTTGATTGGAATTTTCTAAAGAGAATGATGATCAGATTAGGTTTCCATAATAGATGGGTGAATACAATTAGTATATGCATGGAGAGTATTTATTATCATATGCTTGTAAATGGAGAGCGTGTGGGACATGTCCCAAAGAGAGGATTGAGACAAGGCGACCCATTGTCACCGTATCTTTTTATATTGTGAATTGATGCACTTTCAGGATTAATAAAAATGCATGAGGCGAAGGGAGAGATTCATTATATCAAAGTGTGTAGAGGAGATCCCCTCCTCACACAACTTTTATTTGCCGACGATTTTTTCCTTTTTGCAGGACAAACATTAGTGAATGCAACAAACTAAAAAGTATTCTTCAAAGACATGAGTAATTTTCTCGACAAGTCATCAACTACCAAAAGTCTAAAATATTTTTCAGCAAAAATACTCAAGATTGGATGAAGGCGGATATCAAGAACATTTTTCAAGTCTCTAAAAGCAATGAGATTTGAAAAATACCATGATCTTCCATCTATGGTTGAAAAGGAGGACGAATGATATCTTTGGTTACCTATGAGTCAAAGTTTGGGAGATGATACAACATTGGTCCTAGACACATCTCTTAAAAGAGAGACAAGAAGTTCTCATTAAATCAGTTGCACAACCCATCCCAACTTCTATGAGAACTTTTTTGCTGCCTACCACTCTTAGCGAGGAAATTCAACGGATGATCAATTCTTTCTGGTGCGAAACAAAGGTAGTCAAGGTAGAGGAATCAAATGGCTAAGTTGGGATAATTTAACAATTAGAATGAATATGGAGGTATGGGTTTTTGTCATCATTTTGGTTTCAATTTGCCTATTTTAAGGAAGGAATGCAAGGTTGGTGTCTCTTAACCAACCAAGATACTATTGTTTCACGTGTCTTCAAAGCTAGGTATTCCTAAATGTGACTTTTTTAGGGTCGTTTAGGCCATAACCCGATTTTATTTGGCGTAGTATCCATGCTTCAAATGTTATAGTTAGAGGTGGAATGATGGCGCTTTGAAAATGGAGAAATTGTCAATGTTTGGAAAGACCCGTGGTTGAGGTGCTAGGAAAATTCATATATTACCTGTTGGAGTAAGCCCTAATAGCCAATCTATATTGATTGGGTTTGGCTTTGTATCATGATATTGATATAAATATATATTGTGAATATATAAATAATAAGGCATTTCTTTATTGATTTCGTTTTGTTTCAAAATAATAAAGTCCCTAGAATAGTTAGTCTGTTTAATGGAACATTAAGTATAACTTAATTGTGAGACCTCGTTAAACATAAGAAAAACTATTCTTAAAGTATCCGTAGTCAAGCTTTATTGAGAAGTGGGATATCATTAAAGCATAGAGACTATTATGTGGATAGACTGATGATCACATCTCACAGATCATGGATA
>Ga0228711_1000805_pt1 | contig 42113 bp, 17 predicted proteins | sample MedpolnodulmetaG_2_FD_177996 | JGI IMG/M metagenome (GOLD analysis project Ga0228711, IMG submission 177996) | Root nodule microbial communities from Medicago polymorpha collected in Santa Monica, California, United States - brown nodules | ecosystem: Host-associated > Plants > Roots > Nodule...
CCAATGATGTAATCTCACTACCCAAGGTGATTACAATGTTTATCCCAACCCTAGAGACCCTCCTTACAAAGATACTCAACCCTCAAGTTCCCCCCTTTGTAAACCCTAGGCCTCTAGCTTCAGCTCTACTTCAAAATCTGCAGAAATCACTTAAATACTAGTCACAAAGGTCCAAAATCGCGTCACGATTTTGACCAATCGTGCCACGATCGCTTCTGACCCAACCGTTGTGACCAGTCCCTTTCAGGTAAACTTGGTGAGGAAGTTGTTGAATCGCGTCACGATTTCCTAAATCGTGTCATGATTTTCCATTTCAAAATACCACGCTCTCTGCCAATCCAATCGTGTCACGATGCCCAAAATTGTGACACGATTTCAGGTTTTCCTGCAATCACAATTTGAAGCCAATATACAACAATATCGTTGCAACCTTTATACTTGCGGCTCAATTTAGAACTTTTTCTCCACACCACAATGTATGTTAGTAGATAAGTTAACAGTATTTGATCATTACATGCCTCTTTCAAATAGAAGTGTAGATACTATGTTTGTTATTGTTAAAAAAATAATTAGTTTTAAATCACATGTTACTAAAGAGGAAGGACCGGAATCACGTGATGGAGATTTGGTTGAATTCAATTATGTATGCAGGCATGCAGATGGATACTTTGTTTTCAGGTAAATTCATACTGTGAATTTTCCCCTTTATTGTGTTTAAGCCAATATATATGACCTTAAAACTGTCCTAATGTTGCTTGGTTTTATACTCTAATTCAATACAGTACAGGAAAAAGTGGAAATAGAGCAATCAGCTTGCTTCACTGTACCGAAATATATCACCTTGGTAAAAATGATCTTTAAGCTCTTTACAGATCTCTGATGCAATATCCATCAACAAGATACTTTGAGAAATCTCTGGTTCACCTGAATTGCTCAACCATGACATTATTATCGTGTTGCACCAATCCCATCAATAGAGTCACAATCCTTATCAAGAGGTTTAGATAAAGCGCTATTGATGAAATGCAATTTGTTCTTTGTGCTTTGATGAAATACAATGGTGTTGCAAAGACCTTTAAAACCATTATATTGCGGTTTGCAGTTTCAGACCACAATTTGAAACTATGTTCTCCGCATCATATAGTTAGCAGCATCTGGCTATTACATTCCTCGATCAAATAGAAGTGCAAATTCTTGGATTTTGATTAAAAAAAAATCAGTTTAAAGTTTAAACCTTATGCATTGCACTTACCCTTTTGACTAAAATAAATTAAGCTATAAATAAATACATGATTAGCACATAAATAGATACCGAAGGGGAAGGACCAGAAGCACATGGTGGAGATTTGGTTGAATTCAATTGTGTATATATTGTGCCTAAGCCAATAGATGTGATCTTATCCTAATGTTGATATACTTCCTTTGGATGAGAATCAGGTCATAATAACGTAATCCAACAAAAACATAACTGCATTAATATTAACAAATCCCGCAAAATTTAGACGGAATAATTAAAGTAATTTCATAAAGATGCTGACATAACTGCATTAACATTAATGTCTTCTAAATGAAGAAGCCGATCTTGAAATTTGTTGACTATATTTGGAGAATGCACAAGATCTGTGGGAACTGGGAAGACATCAAGTTTAGGCCTCTACTTTCTCTGAAATGTTTCAAGTCATCTGAAACAATCAACAATAAAATATAAAGAAATCTACAAGGCGAATACAATAAACCACACGCGCACCAATGAAAATCATAAGAATCCTGTCGCAAGAAAATATTGTAAGAACAAACATTTATAAGATAAGATTCAACAAATGAAAATTATGCAAATGAAGTAAGTGTCAAAATAAATAAACGAAGAGATTGCTAATTTAACTATGAAAAAAAATGATAACCTGCTATCGAAGTTGTAGGCGATGGAAGGGAAAAGCCGCTAAAGTGGATCCTCTCAAGAACAAGCTACTGCTATCGAAGTTGCAATGTTGCGTATCCTCTTTGTAATGACAGTTTGGAGGACAGCTTGCACTTATTTTTGGATACCATGGCAGAGGGGCGGATTTTTGGCCTGATTGCAGTAGACTGCAGTAGTGGCTGATACTGCTTTTGCTGCTGTGATTTTTAACCGCCTACAGAATCTGGACAAAGCAAGGTGGAAAATTAACCAATCCAAACCGCACTTCTTTGTTCATACTTGGAAACCAACAACAATGAGGAGAGACCGAAGAGTTTAAGTTTATCCATTGTCGTGACTTCAAACTTGATTTTCGAAAGAACATGAGTATGTTGACACAAAGATAGAGGGTTTCTGGCATGAGTTTTTGTTCATAGTGTGTTTGTATTAACCAATCTACAACATTCTTTCTCATTTGAAAATCTACCTTAAACCCTTTTGAGTTGACCCTAATCTGAGACTCTTCAAGATGATAGAACTTATAGAGATCATCATCATAATCAGTAAACTTTTTTTCATTGGAGATGAGTTTTTCAGAATCATGTAAACCAAGCATGTTCGTAGTTGGAATATAGAGAAACGGGAGAACTGGACTGGAGTAGAAAGAAAAAACGAGAACGGGAGGGAGAGAAGAGACGGTGTATGATCGTAGGGTTTTTTCTTTCTAAAAGAATTTCTATCGTAAGCTATTTATAACTATGTATAAGAAGATATGACCTAATTGAGTGAAACTATATCTCAAAATAAATTCATTAAGTCGGTGGCATGAAATTTAATTTCTAAGAAGGGTCTACCTAACCCATATTATATTCTGGTTTTTTTTTTTTTTACGGTTTGAAATAGAAAAAACATTGCATAGACTTTGGCCCAAAAATTTGATCATATCGAGTCCCAGAAGCACAAATATGTTGCTAGTTGCTAGTTGCAATCACAATTATATGTAGGACTGAGAGTTAAGTTCAAATGTTGGATGCTCCCTTCTTCACATTTAAAATACGTAAGCTGTCACAAGGTTATTCAAATTACTTGGAGTTTATGTTTGAATTTTTAAATTACTTTTTTTAAAAGGAAATATAAATGTAAATGATAAATAAATTATTTGATAGAAATTAAATTTAATAATACATGTCATTTTTTTATGTAATGATTACAATTTACAATTTAATAATAGTAATATAATAATATCTTCACTATTAAAATGATTGAAAATATGCTGGAAATGACGTAAGATGATTTGTCATCAAACGTCATCTATGTTCTTGTTCATCAAAGCACTTCATGTTCCGGTGTTTACTATCATCCGTGTTGTGTAAGACAACCCGTCTATGAAGCTCAATACTCTAAAAGAAAGATGTATTCATATCAGATATACGTATTGGATACCGATACTTCACGGATACTCGCGGATACGTATCCACAGAGTATCGAAATTAATTATTATATATTTTATCGGATACTTATAAGATACTCGACAGATACACATAAATACTTGTAAGATACTTCACAGAGACGTATCGTGGAAAAAAATGAAGGGTAAAAAAGTGAGATTGTGTTGTGAAAAATCAATGAAGATGTATATGATTCAATTTAAGATATGAATCACTATAATTATTTTTCGATTAACCAATTAAAAATTATGTTTTTGGTGGTTGAAAGTAACGAGAGAGAAAAAAGATTCAATCAATCAACATTAAACAAACTTTATTTTGAGTTCTTTTATTGATGCATTTTTTTTTATTGAGAGATTATTGATGCATTTGTTAATTTCCTAATATATGAATAAAAATGGAATATGATTTATACGAAAGCTTTACATGTTTTATTTTGATCACATGTATTATTTTTTGCAAATTGTGACTTTTATGATTATATAGTATTGAAGAGTAATCAATGTTTATTTTTTTTCAATTATTTTACATGCATATAAATTTTAGCAAAATATTTTGTTAACGTATCTTAGCCGTATTGTATCATGAATTTTAAAAATTTCGCGTACCCATATTAATGTATCTTACTCGTACACGTACTACGTATCCGGGCTTCATAGCAACCCGTTATAGAAGGTGTGAACAGTCAAGCACTTATCAATCCCATGGTGAGAACACAACCTTAGCCTTTCCTTAAAATGCTCTCAAGCTTTGAGTTTTTTTTTTTGAGAAAAAAAATACCAAACCCAAGTCCCGAACGACACGAAAAACTTGATAGGCCACAAGCGCACATTTCTACCGTATAGAAAAATATTGATCACATAGAGACTTCGTTCGAATACCAATTTCTTCATAATTTAAAAAAAAATTGATTTTTTTTTCTAATATGTTAATTTCGAAAAAGATTTTATAAAAATTCTGGAATAAAATTTTCGAAAAAAAATCTGAATTTTTAAATAAATTTGTATCCAGATTTTTAAAAATTAAAATATTTTCCAGATTTTTTTTGTTGAAAAAATTTAAAAAACTTTTTTTTTGAAAAAAATTCTGTTTTAAATTTCGAATTTGTTTTTTCTAATTTTTGATTTTTATTTTATTTTAAAAATTAATTTTCAGAATTTTAAAAATCTTTTCAATTTCAAAAAAAAATCTGAATTATATTTTCTGATTTTTTTTTATTTTTGAAAAAAGAATTAAAAAAACCAAGATAACATGCCATGTCATCAAAAATGCCAACCCAGCGCGCCACCTCATCAATTGTGCACAGTCATATGCCTCCAGGGTCTAAAACGAAAGAATCTTTATATTACAAGGTTGGAATCTAAACTTTTATTTTTTAAAGGGAGGTAAACCGGAACTCGCTCAAATTACAAGGGGGTAAAGACATATTAACCCTTGTAAAGAATTCAGAAGACACCATAAAAAGACAATAATAGGAAAATATGATCGAAGCCATGAACATACACCAAACCATACAACTATGTAATTGTGTTATGCCTTTTTACAAGTTTACCGATGTTGATTATTGGGACATAGTTATTAGGAATGTTTTGGTATCAAGACATGGAGCATAAAGTGAAGAAAGAAGCAAGACTAGCCTCGTCATAACTCGCGATATGTGCTATGAGATGTGTATCACGAGATAAGAGAGAAAATCAACGATTTAGCCTCCTATTGGCTTAGGCTACGGGTTGCATAGCTACGCCAGGAGCATCTGAATAAATTGCCATGATCAGTCTCGCACGAGATCGCGTTGTAGATCATCAAAATCGTGTCACGGGTATCGAAAGGAAAAGGCAACATAATTGTTCTCATCAAGGCTCACCTCACGAGATAAATGCATATGTCACAGAATGACTTTCGCTAAAACCTTGGAAAATGCGCGCCTATATATACCTTACCCAAGGCTAGTGAGAGGACACCTATCGACGAGTAAAACACGACGAAAGTGTGATTTTAAGAGTTTAAGAGCACTTATGAATTGGAGGAATCATCATCATTGATTATTTTCTTATGTTTGTTTATTCATATGTATTAATGTTTGTTTATACATCATGAGTATGAGTAGCTAAATCTTTCTAGGCTAGGTCATTAAAGATGAGCTTTCTATAATTGTGTCAATCATGTAACTTTAAATAATTATTTAGATTTCAGTTGATTTGTTTTGTTATTTTATTCAATTATAGTCGTGTTTAATTCCTTATTTTGTAGCAGAATTTTGTCGTCACTGTCTTGTAGGATACTTGAAATTGTGATCAAAACCTGTACCATGGTACCTTGTATACTTTTTGCTAGTTGTCTCTGTATTTGAATTTAAACTTTTTTCTGGAGGGAAGACTTTATAAGAAGATAAATTTTAATCATCAAAGGGTGAACTATTAAAGGATACAATGACTTTTTGGTCTTTAATGATCTTACACCAAAGGCTGATGAATAGTTGACTATGAATAACTTTGACTAATGATAGGGCCCAACCGATTTTTTATAGGCAGGATAACCAAACACTTGTTTGATTAGATGCTTCACCACTCTTTGGCATATGAGAGACAAATGCTCAAATATGGTCTTTAACCTACACAAAGGGTGAACTATTAAAGGACACAATGTCTTTTTGGTCTTTAATAATCTTAAATCAAAGACTGATGAATAGTTGACTATGTATAACTTTGATTAATGGTAGAGCCTAAATGATTTTCTATAGACATGATAACCAAACACTTGTTTGATTAGATGCTTCGCTACTCTTTGGCATATCAGAGGCAAATGCTCAAATATGGTCTTTAACCAACATGGTCAGATGATAATTTTATCAAATGCTTCACCCGCTTTCTTTAATCATGACTTCACACATTTATCAAAAGATACAAATACTTAAATTAATTTAAATTATTTTTTCCCATGAAACAAACATTATAGGATATAATTGTTCTCTTATATTTTATTACCATCAAAACCAATTTAGAGTTCATTGTTCTACAAACCACTTTGATTCAACATAATAATCTATTTGATTCCTTTTCTCTTAGCTACCTCATGCTCCTCCTTCAAAACCCTAAATTGTTTCTTATGAGATGAGATAACTGCAAGTATAGAAGTGTTAACGAAATATTTATTTTTGGTGGTTGTCGGGGTTTGAACCGCATAGATTGTATATATTATGCATTATCCATACCAACTGAGCTAAACTCACAAGGACTGTTAACGAAATATTTAACGTGACACATCAACATCTCTACATACAAAAAATTATATCCGTCAAAAACAAAAATGAAAATGATAAAAAGGAATTTAGATAGATGTAAAGGTCAAAATTCAATTTTCTTTTTAATATTTTACTAAAAAAATCATTATAAAGTCTTGAATTTATTTACTTTTATATAAAAAAAGAAGTTATGAATTTATAACCAAAAAAGTTAAGTAAATGAGTTAAGAGCATTTGCAACACCTAACTATTCGTAAAATCTCGTAACTCTTCCAAATTCTCCGATTCAATCTTTCAATTTCTCGCGAAGATTCGAACAAAGACAAATTTCGCATTTTCTTCATCGAATTTCTTGAATCAGCGACGAAATTGAAAATGCAAAGTTGGTTTTCGGGAAGCAGTGAAGACGATCTGAAACCTTCATCGTCTTTGCTCGCTGATTGGAATTCATACGCTTCTGCTCAATCCTCACAGGATGATGATCCTTCCAATTTCCCTTTTGATATTGAGTCTGCTGTTAGGTCTGCTAACGACACCGTTTCGGGTACTTTCAGTGTGTAAGTCACACTCCTCATTGCTTTTTTGTTTTGAAATGGTTGAATTTTGTGTAATGCATGAATTTAATGTGTATTTAGTTGCTTTTGTTATTAGGGGTTATGAAAAATTGAATTTTTTGTTGTTGTTTTTCTCCCATTTTGATTTTTGATATTATGCATTGATTTGATTTTTATTTATTTTTTGTTGTGTTTTAGTGATTGATTAGAATTACAATCTACAATGAATGAGTGGCTTAATTAAACAGTTAGGATTTGAGTAAATCACCAATTCGTCCCTTGAAATTGTAGGGGTGGAGCATTTACACCTTTGAAATTTGCGAATAGGCAAAAAAGATCTTGATTTTGAATGAAGTCGGGAAATTTGGTCCTTAGGTTAACTTGTAAGGACTAGTATGGCGGTAAGTAATATAATTCAGGGCATGCTAGTGAATGATATAATCCAGGGACAAATTTGCTATTAAGTGATATGCTTCAGGTACTGATTTGACAGAAAATTAGATACAAGTTAATAGAGGACCAATCTGCTCGACGTAATTCAAAATGAGGGACTTTTCTAACTTATTCACAATTTTCTGGGTGGTGGTGGTGGGTAAAGGCTTGACCCCTACAGTTTCAGGGGCCGATTGGTGATTTACTCGTTAGAATTTATTTGTTGCGGGAGGGGCCATGTAAATGAAGAAATCCTTTCAAAACCCTCTACTCTCTAACCATGGCTCAACCAATAAAATCTAAAACAACACTTTACATTTTTGTCACAATAAAAACACGCAAGAGAAATACAAAAAGAATAAATAGTAACTTTCGAAAATCACTTTTTTTCTGTCTCATAAACTTGAAAGTTGGAAGATGTAAACTTTCTCTACCATCTAGAGTGAGCTTAGTCTATCATATATAGGGAAAGGCCTAATGGTATGATAGTGTTATCTCTGTTTAAAAATCCATATGTAGGGAAAGTCCTAATGGCATGACATGTTATCTTTATTTATATTTTTAAAAATCCAGACACGCTTACTAGTATTATTGCTACTTTCTGCAGCACAGCAGGGGCTTGGACCCCTGTAGGGATACACGTAGTTTCACCTCTGGCTTTATAGTTAGTTATTCACTAAATGCTACTGACCATATTTTCCCAACCTTTTATTTCTTCTAATCTAATGTTGACGTTCTATATTAGGGATTTAACAAAGTGTGTTTGTGCAAGTTTTAGGAGGTCAAATTGAGGGTTGGATGGACTTTATATCTGATTAATCATTTATCCAATATATCCATGGCATGTTTAGAGGATTCATGTCCAACCCAGACAGTAACACATTTTCATGGATTGATTTCCAACCCACTATTCAAATTAATTATATTTTTTGCATTTAAAAATTGATTATCGATCCCTTCGTTCTCTATTGATGCTTTCCTCCCTTCCGCACCCCATCAACTTTAGAAGTTCTATCCAGTTCACATAAGTACAACTTGTTGTGATTCAGATGAGTGGGTGGCTTGGAGAGGGGAACGGCTTCAAGGTACCCATTTTCCACTTTCAGTTTGTTGAAATCACCACCGATTTCTCAAAATAAAGTCTAGCACATATATATAGCACATATATATGCCTTTGGCATATGGGGCAACCAAAACTTGTAACTGTGGTGACTGCAAAGATAATATTGGCATATTTAGCTTTTTACAAGAGCTTCACAACAGGGCCGCTACATCCACTATTTGGCCGTTACAGCCACTATGTGAAAATGCAACAACAGGGTTTCGTGTAGCACCTAGGGGCCGCTACGCAATACCGCTATTGACTAAAGAAAATACACATTTGAGTTGGATTGGATATTGTTATGTCTTGGTGGGCTGGATATATAATGATATTAATTGATCATTTTGCCACCACTAGCGTATGTGTGTTTACCTTTTCCAATGTTGTAATTCTCCAACATTCTATTAAGATTTACCTTCTTTTCTTATAAATTTATTCTCTATGATGCAAAGTGGTGTGAAGAAAAACAAAGGGGGACTATGTGAATGTGTTAGCAAAAGATGAGCTATGTGAACTTGGTTGGCATTAATCTAAAAGATTAGATCTTGCCAGTCAACCATATGGATATGAGAAGGAAGCAAACATGTTCAATGGGCTACCCACATAGTTATGGTTTCCATGTGTATTGGTTCATTTAGGAGTTGACTAAGGTTGACTTATAGTCAGCACCAACCTTTGTGGAAAGCGACGAAGCAAGCATGTCTGTTGCACATCAATATTTTCTCTAAGGCTGCTAATTGTTTTTCAGTTGCAGGTAGTTGGTAGTTACTTCTAAGTTGTAATAACATAACACTAGTTCTTTGTATTTGGTTCGACATCCTGAAAAGTAGAGGTGCAACATCATTATCTGAAATAATTCAAAAATAACAACCCAGATTATGGCAGCTTCTCTCAGTTTCTCTCTGCACATTTTCTCCAGTTTCTCGCCCTTTTTCACCTATTATAATCCTAATATGGTATCATCAGCAAGGCAGTCAAACTTAAGATTTTATTCAAAAGTGAAGTAAAATTGTAAATTGCCGAATCGTAACACAAATTGTAAGATTCTATAAATAAAATTATAACTCATATAACACACATAAATTCATCTGTATGCATATATGATAGGGATGTCAGAATACATGAATGAGTAACACACTACAAGAACAACTATTTATATACATGTTAAGTACAATTTACAAGAGAAATTAAAACTATCATTAATGTTTTTAAGGTGTTGTGAATATAAGAATGCAATAAACTCTATGATATAATGAATTCTCATTATACTTGGAAAGCGAAACATTAATTATATTATATTTTCGGAAAGTTTAATTTAGATAATCTATTTGAGGAACAGGTGTTTACGTCTTGGTATTTTGTACTAGACAAAGTTATTTTGTTTGTGGTGAATTTATGAGTTATGTATGACTTTTTTTGGTCAAGTAGCCTAGTGGCTAGATAAAAAAGTGAATAAGTGGGGTGTCCTGAGTTCGATCCCTAGCCCCTGCATATGTAATGCAATGTCCCTACCAACTGAGCTAAGCTCACGAGGACATGACTTTTTTCTCATTGACTTCCTTATGCTTATGTATCTTAATTTAGTTAATTATTTGAACTGTGATTTAAAGGTTTTTTTCCTCTTATTTATGAAATTATACATGTATTCATAGGTGCATATATGAGTTTTATAAACTTTGCAGAATCTTATGGTTCATGTTACGATTTCATTTTCCCTTCCTGATTCTGAGTAAAATATTGAGTTTAACTACATTGATATGAACTAAATTTCGTAGACTTCATGAGCTTTTGTCTCTGCCTGTAGGTAGTAGGCCTTCGCTCTTTCTGAGAAACGTATAAGTTGAGGGGATTGTTTCCCAAATGAAACTTCCCTTACCTCACCTTGGCCCTGACACTTTAGTTGTTGTAGCTCCTGTTTACCTTGTTTACCTTCTTTCTTTGTAACAGGCTCCTAGATCATGGTTTCAGAGGTTGGGGTCTGCCTTTATTCTAGCTTCAAATCTAGGAAACAATCTTTTGTTGTCTGCTCTCTATGGTCTCAACATTGTATATTTGATGTTATATATGTGAATGGCATTATTGTGACAACTGACAAACAGTCTATGGATCTAATTTAGCTGCTTATTTCAAAGATAAGAACAAATTTTAATTCCAATCAATTACTTGAGAGATGGAGGGAGTCAGTATATAATTAAAAAAAAAAAGCAATAACCTCAGAGGGCTCAACCCGCAATTATATGTTCCATATTTATTTGTTAGTATGGAGTTGACTCAGGCAGCTCGACCCCCACTGTCCTCAATGGGAAAAACATATCGTTGTGTGTTTCTATGCATTGATACAGTCAGGGGTTTACTCAGCTGAACCTTATTATTGTCCTCTGAGAAGCAAGGATGACAAGCAATAACTTTAGTGGGCTCAGGCCACTCAACCCTTCATAGATGTTTTCCAATGTAATTATACTGTTAGACTTGACTCATCTAAGCTTCATCACTTCCTCTGTTTATGTGGCAAAAAAAATTAGCAATTAGTAATGATCTATTTTCTCTTCACTAAGGTCAAACCTGTATCTCTACACTGAGGTTTTGCTATCCATATCCTGTCATACAGTCATTCTTATGTTAATGAGTAATTGTTATTCAAACATGAAAATATGACAAAATATATATTAGTGAGTAGTTTAGAGCTAAGAAGCTGAGTTAATAGTATTTTAATTTTCAAGGATGTGCACTTTATGCTTGTGAAAAGGAGTATTCAAAGCTGTGGTTGAGATTCTATTTCTGATTGCAAGTTTGTAGTGAGTAAAATCCTTCAAGTCATCGATGATATTACTCTCTAACTTCAGTGTTTTTTCTTCTTGGTGACAACATTATGTTTTCATACCACGGAAGCAATCAAATACATACACCAGTGCTTGAACTTTCCATTTCCATCTCTTGGTGTCAGTAACTCCTTGCCGTCTTCATGCAAAAGTTTCGTATACAATTGCACGTGAAACTTTTTTATGTTCTTCTGTGTGCTTCGTTATTATTATTATTATAATTATTACTATTATTATTATTGTTATTATTATTCAATATTGTTCCTATTGCTTTGGATTGTTATTGCTATTGTTGTTGATTGTTCCTATTTTAATGGAATTTAACCAATTTTTTAATTGATAGTTTAAATAAAATGATAAAATTGTCCTCAAGTACTTATGCAATCTGTCTTTTTGTTCAGGGTTTCCAAAGGTGTGAGAGATCTACCTGGCAGCTTCCAGTCTGCCACTAGTAGCGTTCCTTCTGGCAAAGCACTAGTGTATTTTGGTTTGTTTCTGGCAAGTGGGGTCTTCTTTGTTTTCATAGCATTTACACTGTTCCTGCCTGTCATGGTGGTTATGCCCCAAAAGTTTGCTATATGCTTTACTCTTGGGTGTGGATTTATTATTGGATCATTCTTTGCTCTAAAGGGTCCAAAGAATCAGCTTGCTCACATGTTGTCAAAGGAGGTAACGAGAATTTAGTTTCCCGTTGCTTGCATTGAAAGGGAAAAAACTTGATCAGTTGCTTCAGTTTGAGTTTGGACTTTCAGAAAATATAGTCTGTTTTGATTTGATTATTCATGTTTTGTCACACTTTCTAATTGTCTCTTTGTGATTATATTTCAGAGGCTCCCTTTTACGTTGGTCTTTCTAGGAAGTATGATAGGTACCATATATGTGTCAATGGTGCTTCACAGCTACTTTCTTTCTGTGATATTCTCTGTAGTGCAGGTAACAATTCCTTGTATTCTTAAAATAGTTAATTGTAGCTTTTCTCTTTAGCATCTATTTTCTGCATATGTTGGTTTAAGTATATCCAAGGTTTTTGACTTTTGAGCATAATATCTATTACAGTGAATAGCAACAATATTCATCATAGCAAAACCAATATAAATCTAAGAGCTACTATTCCCACATTCCTGGTTCTGCTGTGTTTTTAACATGCTTTCAGCCAATGGGATGTGGGAATTTGTCTTCCTTACATATTTTTGTATATAATTTTTAGTTTTTTCTTTCAAAAACTATAGTCTTGTATTAAACTGAATTTGTCTTTACCTGTAGGTTCTCTCACTTGGGTACTATGCTATATCATACTTTCCTGGTGGATCTGCTGGAATGACATTTCTGACTTCTGCTCTTACCTCCTCGGTAATGAGATGTTTTGGGAGGTGACCTTTTTTTGGTTAATAGCATTTGAGGTCAGATGTTTCTTTATATAGTAGTTGGCTTGTACATTTTGTCCCCGAAGATCTATCAGCTGAAACCAAATTGACCTTGAATATTGCTAAGTTGAAGCATCATTTAACATTTTATATTAGAGTTCAATGTGTGTTGCAACTTGCCAAATCGGAGTGAAAAAATTGAATATCCTCACTCAAGTTTCTAAATGCACATGGTCTGATTGATGAAGTAAACTGTTAAATTTTTCCTGTTCTCTTCTGCAAAATGAAATTAAAAAATAATTTTTCTTAAATCAGAGTATAAGTATGGTGTTATATCATGGAATACATGTGGATATATCAAGTAAGAGCTTGCGATTTGAAAGAGAAACCTTTGAATTCATCACACCTGAGTTTGAACTGATGCCAATTGTGCCAAAAGATCCTTTGTATATATATTTTTTTGTATTATTATGTTCAGTTGTTTACTGGTTGTCCACCTTTGAGTGACAATGTGCTATCTCATCTATTAATGGAAAAATCTGATGATAAAAACAAAATAAGGGCTAGAGGATTCGATGTATGGCACCCTGTTAGATCCATGGCTGATTAACTAAACATCGCGAAGGCAAATGGAAGTAAACAAACTTAGTGGATGTTGTTCTTTTTTTCGACGCCTTTGCCAAATTCCAATTGATAAGGCACATTTTATCTATTGACTTCAATTCAGCTTGTGGAGGGGAACAAGAACAAATACTTTGTGATGAATCTGATGATGGACAAAATAAAGGTGAGAAGCTAGTTTTTATTTGTTGCTTAATTGTTCAAGTCCCAAAGATATTACGTTTGTGCAGCTTTGGTTCCCCAAGTATTCATCTTGTTACAATCAGATTCCTTCATCACTGGGTTGTCTAATTTTTAACGTCAGTATTTTATACATGGCGTTTGGGTCTTATTTGCCATTCACTTAGGCAAGCTCAACAATGTCGTCAAGTAACAAGATTAGTCCTCATGAGCATCACAGACCATTCTACCATGGACAACTACTATTGATGGTCCACGATGAGACATGATTTCCAATCACCGGGTTAATTGATTTAATCTATCATTTGTAGCCTTTTGGTGTACCCTTTGTACCAAACAATTACCTCGCTTTCTCTTGTGTTCAGGCTCACCTTTTCTACTAGAGTCGCTGACCACCAGTTTCGTCTATGGTGAAGTATATGGCAGCAAAGTCATGGATCCCCTAAAAGTATGCACAGACGTTGGAGGCTTTACAATAGTATTGGACATTGGTGAGTGTTTGGATACTAGTATTTCCACCCGTGCAACGCACCGGCTAACAACAAATTTTTGTCGAGTTAACAATTATATTTTCTGAACATACCACCAAAATACAAATTTATAATGTAGAGGTTAGACAAAACGAGTTATGTTGTCATAATAAAATTAAAGATGTCATCAAAGATGTCATCGTTGAAATATTAGTTCAATTTACTTGGAATCAAATACATATCCTTAACAAATAGTAGCTTCATTCAATGACTCTGATTTCACGGTTAGAAGGCATCCAATGCTCGGTGGCGGTGAGAAAACACATTCAAAATTTGCTTAGTAAACTTGTTTCATTCAATGACTCTGAATCAGATCCACCACAAATCACCTATAGTAACAGTTTGCTAGAATCTGCTTAATAGCTTTTAGCAAGTCAGATATAAAAGTAAAAGACTAAATGCAAGACTATTACACCCGCTCTTTATAGAGAAATAATTTCTGTACAATAAATTTAGACAATTCTCGTGACAACTTTTTAAATTGTTAATAAAATTTAAATACTAGTGGTTAATTAAATTTAGTAGATGATTAACAAATATACCATATGTCGAAACATGTTAACCACCAATAAATATAACTTCATTAACCATGAATTCAGACCTAGTTGACCATAACTTTTAGGTGTTCAATTACATGTAAATTTGACCATATCTATTAAACTTAATTAACCTTTTTTTTAACTGTGTTAATCAGTTAGATTGTTGTCGCAAAAGTTGTTCAAATATGACTTGTACTCTTCATGTGTTGATGCTAATCAAATTGTGGCATAATGTAGTCATCATGCTCCTATCAAAGTTAAACATCCACTATACCCAGAAGGAAACAAGAAAGCACTCACTCCCAGTCACAGTCATGATGGACTTGACCCTTATTGGCTAATGATACTCATCAGTTGGCTCAGGCTGGTACCATCATTGCTTAAAGTGGAATGAATCATTGCAAGAAATCTTCACCATTTTTTCCTGTCAAAACAATCTGCAGAAATCTGCTTGAAACTGCTAAATTCTGGCCCCCTCCTTCTTACTTTTTTGTCCCCACTCTTCGAGACACTGTTGAATTGAATGCTGTAAAGAAACATAACCTTTTCCGGGTTTAATGGACCAAGTATGTCCCATGAAACTTTTGACCTGGCTTGCAGATTGTGGAAAGATTTGGTTTTGCGTCAGGGAATTTTTAACAGTTATGAAATGATTTTAAAGTGTAATTTACAAAATTATAGATTTCAGTAATTATTTAAGAACATGTTTGAGGAGCTATTTGCACTTGATCCTCTTAGATTTTGGATTAAACCTACCCTTCAAAACCAACTTGTAAGACACAAATTTAGGTCATATTTCATGAAGTGTGGAACAATTAACACACTCTCCTCACGCTAAGGGATGGATATCAAGAGCGCGTGATTTGAGGGTGCCGATAGCAGGAACCTAATAGAGAAGTAGCCCAATGAATCTTGGATAGACTCTGACACATTTTGAAAAACTAAACCCTACATAATTGGCTTTTACGATGATGACAACTCCCACTTACAAACACAATTTCATGTCATATTTCATCTAATGTGAAGCTATTAATAATGGTTATGAAATGATTTTGAACAACATGCTTTGTGTATTTAACATTAACGAAATTTTTTTTTGTCTTAATCTTCATGTACGAAGGAGAAAGTGTTATAATAATTTGGATTGGATTAGAACTTGGCCGATATGTAGGTAAAATCTGAAAAAATTATTTCAGTCAAGATTCGAACTGAAGTTCTCTCAAATGATTTTTTCTTAACCATAACTCATTAAGCACTTAAACTCAATCACTAGTTAGAAATTTTAATTTTGTTTTAGGTTGAAAAAGAACTCAACATCTTTAAAGTGTCCAAGCCGGCAAAGTTGTTATCATCATTTTAATTTCCAAAAGTAAAATGAAGCAAAAAGACATGACATACCAATAATAGACTCGTGGGTTTGATTGGACAGGTTCAACGTAGTGTGGTTTGGTATATGGAAGAATTTTTAAACTATCATCACTTTGTATCCATTACCTTTCATGGCGATAATTTATAGACTTTGGAAAGTTATTAGGGAGCAGGAACCCTGAATTTAAGGATGCATTTGGACAAAAATGATGAAAACGAGATAGTGATTTACCTTTTAATATGAAGATTATGTATGACCAAGAGATTTTCTATACGTTATGACCTTAAAATATAATGGAAATTTGAAAGGTATAGGTCACCTTCATCGAGAGAAAACAAAGCTGAACTCAGTGGAGCACCGCACCTTGGACGGTTTAAGAAACCAAAGTGAAAAAAATGAGAAAACCAAATTGAGTCAAACTAATGAGTGAAACCATGGTGCCATTTCAAAGCATTCAAAACTCAAAAGGGATGGAAATCTCAAGATCTCCATTAGGAATGAATGTCAAAGATTGAATGCTTGCTTTTCATATTCACTATACTAGTATAACTAAGATAACTATGGAAAATGTCATAATAACGTAGAATTAGGTTGAGAAGTAAGTAAAGTCAGATAAATGACAATTTTCAGTCAGGATTCGAACTCGGGTGAATCCAAACGAATTTTATAACTAATCTTCAATATTGGAAGTATGTGATTTTGTTTTTGTTCAATTTGATTTTAATGAAATTTATGTACTAAGTTATGTACTAAGACCCATAAATTTTAGCTGAACTAGTAAAAATGTTGAAATTTTTATTCAAACTCTGACTCATCCACTTATATGCGATTTTTCAGTAAATATTGTCATATTATCTATCTATTAAAAAAATTATGTACTAAGTTACTTGAGTAACATTTAGTCAAAAAGTTTGTTTCCTAACATCATTAGAAAATAACGAGTATCGATATAATATAATTCACTCAATTATATTTTATCACGTAAATATTTCTTTATGTATTTTAGAAAATAATGTGAAGACATGATATCATGTTGAACGAGTATTGAGAGCATGTATGTGTGTCTATATATATTAAATTCATTCAATCATATTTTATTTATGTATGTATTTTAGAAAATAATGTGATGACATGATATTACATTGAAAAATGATTAAATGTCCCTGTAATTTTTTTCAACAATGTTATTGTATAATTATCAAAGATGCTTTCTATATCACAATATAACATCATCAATTCACCTAAAATTAATTTAACATCAATTTCTTGATTTAAAACACTAATTTGATTATCAATATGCAAGATAACCTCTACCCACCTTATAGTTAAATCCCTTCAAGTCCATGAAAATCTCCTAACAAATCTAGTTTCTATGAAATGACACTGTTTTTAACAAACAAAACAATTTCCCGTGATGGATTTGTTTGTGTTATAGAAAAGTTGTCTACTCAGCTAGTCTTATCTCTATTTCTATAATTATAATTTTGAGACATTAGTGCATATTAGAGGCTTGTCCAAATAATTGGAAAGAAACAAAGACTGATCATATATTGTATCTAATAGACAAAGATTTGTCATTTTGATAATTGGTCAGGATTAAGCATTTTAATCCCCTACATACGCGTGTGTAAATTTTATTTTGGAAGGACATGGGACCTATAATAGCATTATGATGGGATTTCATTATGTTAATGATGCACATTGTTTTGGATTTTTCATTACAACTATTGTTTGTTGGGGATGTAAAAGTCCATTTGATGTAAATCTATTGCACGTGTGAATGTTGACATGCATCAAGGACAAAAGTTCTCATATGATTGTACAATAGTAGACCATAGCCAATGGGTCCCACCCTCACCACAAATCTTAAAATCTTACCTTTACATTCTAAATTATAGTTCTTTGCATCCATGAAGCTCTCACAACAAAAATAAAATCTTTCCTTTACTAGATGGAATTGATTGACTATATACTTCAGTGGACACCATAAAATCTTATTATATACCACGTTCAAAAAAATCTTTAGCTAAAAAGTAATTTTGATGAAATATGATTTTAGTCCCTTAATTTTTAAATTTGGAATTTTAATCTCCTCTTTCTTAACTTAATGAATATGAGAGTTCATAGAAAATAAACCTTAAATCTGGAATTTTAGTCTCCTCTTAAACATTTGGTTTAATGTGTGTATGTATATTAGAAAGTTTCTCACTAAATTCTTATTGCTATCATTTATAACAAAAAATTATTATATGGAATAATATTAGTGATTAGTTGGTAGAAGGAGAAAGAATTTTTTAGAGCATAGATGAAACCTTAAAGGCTTAAACCACTTTCTCAATACTTCTTTGGGAATTGTGCTCACTCCTAACTGAACTTTCGAAAATACCTCCACGTGACTTAAGTCACGCATGTGTTAAATTCAACGTGATTTAAGTCACGTTTGCTACATTGGTTCATCCATGTGAGTTAACCCACGTAGGTTATAACCCAACGTGAGTTAACTTATGTAGGTTATAATCCCAGTATGAGTTAACTCATGTAAGTTATATTCCAGTTTATCGAACGTGAGTTAACTCGCGTGGAGAGTATTTTGATCAGTTTGTATGGGAGTGAACAAGTTTATACGGGAGTAGTTACTCCTTTAATGTCCTAACTAGAATTGGACCACACCTTCTCAATTTGATGAACCTTCGCTAAAACTCATTTAACTCCCCTCAAGTTACCTATTTGAGAACAAGCATTACTGATAAATTAATCAATCATTATAAATGTGCACAATCTCTTCCATTAGTTGCACACGTTGTGTTCAAAAAGCATTTAAATGAACCATAGAGTGGTCCATCTTCTAACATTCTATAGGTTTACCGACACAAGCTAGATTCATGAATTGGAGACTCATTATTGTTACCAAACGGAGGGAGATAGTTAATATGTTACTGTTTATGTGCAAGATAAATGCCATGCACTGCTTATGTTTGGCCACTTCTACTTGACATATGCATTATTTTATCATGTAGGGAAATCTGAAATTTCTTAACATCTTTTTACTTTTTATGGTACATTTCCTTTAACTAATTGTCTCTCGTGAATGGCAAACACTTGCAGAATTCTTTTCTGAAAGTCACCTTCCAACTCTCTTTTTGAATTTGAATCATCTCTAAGTGAGAGAGAAATTTAAGTTTTTTCTCGATGAACACTATCAGACCTTATAAGTACGTTGATTACTTAAGAATACATAAAATAAATAAAAATAGAAAGTAATATATATTAACATATATCATCAATATTCTTATATGTAAATATTATTTATATGAAATAAATTTTTACATAATTATTCTTATGAGTAATTTTTATAATTTTTATAATTTTTAAACATTTAAAAATACTTTATCAAATTATTTTAGTTTTTGTGACAAAATAAAACTCTTATTAGTAACAAGAATGTGGTAAACTTAACAAAAAATTCAACTATAATATTGTATTTTTTTTTAAGGAAAATTGTTTTGTTTTATAGCAGCGGTATGTTTTTACTATTAAATAGTATTTGGCAGTTTGTGATTTAATTATTTCTGCTCCTCATGTTTCAATTAATATTCAATTTAAGTGGTTGTATTGAACGTGACATACATAGATCCAATCATACAAATCAGAATTCTCTTCACAATGTGATTAATAATTTCTAATATGAAATCCAAGTTCTTGTGAGTATGAAAAGCATTAGGGAAAAAGAGGCCATGATACTTGGATCCAATCTTACAAATTAAAATTCCAATATATGTTTGCCATGAACCTTCTTCGTGTCACGTGATTCATAATTTATTTATAAAATATGGAAGTGCATATACTCAAGGGTAAGGAAAGCATAATGGAAAGAAAAAAAAATGAAAGTAAAAGAAGAAACGCAAAGTAACATTTTTTTTAATTGAGAAACACATCATAGTTCTTTGAATTGTAAAAAGAAAAACTGACCTTGTAAAATGTGTTATTCAAGACCGAAAGGAAACAAAATAATTTTGTTTTTGTAGATCGATGAAGTGCTTGTTTACCTAAAAAGCTAATGATTCAATATGTTTACTAAGATATGTTTGGTTATAGATGAAGAAAATTATAGTGGATATGAATAACCACTATACCATTTCTTCTTTGTTCCAATTAATTTGACATTTTTTTTCTTTCGCACTGGTTTCCGACCCATCAATGGTAGTTGACTAATCCGGCTCATGTATAGAGGCATGCGCACTGGTCATGCGTTGTTCCTCCTGGAAATCAAACCTGATATTCCCCGGATACGTCCTTGGAAGGAGCTCTTTGCCACCGGAGTCCAAGAAACTTGGTTAATTAATTTGACAATTTGTTCATATCTAATCTTCAATTTTTATTTTTTTTTACCTTTTTGTTTTTTTCTTCCCTTAGAATTATGGAAATCATTTTGCATTGGAATTACCAAGTGATGATGGAAAAGGGTCTTCTTGTTTCTTGATTGCCACTCACTCACTAGGTGAAGAATGATACCATACCATTCGTGTGTTGGTACTTGGTAGAGATTGATGTGTTAGTAGTAGCATGGCCCAAAGGAAAGGCTTTTATGAGCTAACTTTTCATAAAGAATTTAACTCAACGATAAAATGGTGGGGTTATAGTTAGTAGGGACCATAATAAACTATACAATATTTCCCACCCACATATAACTAGTGCCTTTTGTCTCTTTGTTAATTTTCTTCTTCCGTTTTATATCTACTTAAAGTAAAAAACTCTCTCTCAACGTCATTGATGTTTCGTCCATTCATTTTCTTCTTTGCCATGAAACGTTTCCCACTTGTCTATGTTTGGATAAATGATTGGATAAATTCACGATTGATGAGCTTTTATAGGGTAGCATTTACTAAAATTACAATGAATGTCGTGATTTTGAGAATGTTACCTCAATTTAAACATGCACTACCATTTCTTCTTTTTATATGCAACCATGTTAAAATTAATCTTGTACATTTGGTTTTGTTTATGGATTAGTAAAAATTCATCTTAGAATAAAATAGAATTGAAGTTGATTAGAAACCAAATGTTGATTCAAAAGAGAACATTGTTAAGCCTGATGTTTCTAAACTTGCTAATTATGAAGTTGATATGACAAAACAATGTTTCAAAAATGTGAAATATAGAGTTAGAGATGATTCAATTAATTGGGTTTGTCGTCAAGTATCAAAGTCCAAATTTACCTTAATTATAGAAAAATTTATCATGGTGTTGAACGAAGAGCATCCAAGTTAGTTATGGGTTGTGAAAGATGTGTGTGCAGCAAGGAACCAAGAAGAAACTAAAGCAAAAAGACACATGGTCAAGAAAATGTGAATGCTCATTTAGGTTGCATGGTTATTTATTAAAATGAAATATATGGTCACTTAGTATTGTTTGTAGACTGCATAACCATCTAACGAATTCAAAGTTAGGTCATATTATTGTTGGTAGTTTAAATGGGGAAGAGAATGAGTTTGTTGCTAAATTACAAAGAATATGGTGCAACTAAGGAATATCTCGACGACTTTGAAAGATAAAGAAAAGACTGTGTAACGTTAATCAATCGAGTTTACAACGCACATTAAAGATACAAAAAGTCCATAAGAGTTAAAATGTTAGGAATGAAAGGTTTGTTGAAATGTTTAGATGAACACAATTATGTTTACAAGTTTAGAACCATGAGTAAGTCTATAACATTTTACCATATTTTTTGTCACATCACAAATCTGTAAAGTTGTTTAACAATATTCATATTGTTTTGTTGTTAGACCCAACCTATAAAACTAGTCAGTACAAAAAGCCATTGTTTAAGGTGGTAGGAATCACCTTAACAGACTTGACACATTATGTCGGTTTTTCTTTTATGACATATGAAAAAGAGGATAATTTCACTTGGGTTCTACAAATGTGTGTTTATCTTTTGAAGTCTAAAAACAATCTTTCAAAGGTGATTGTAACTAATAGAGATACCATACTGATGAATATTGTTGCGACTATCTTCCCTAGATCTACTTCGTTTGTTTGTCCGTATCATGTTTCAAAAGGTGTAATAGTCAGATGCAAGACGGATTAGAAAGTCAAAGATATCAAATCTAAGCATGTAAAAAATGTGGATGTCAAAAAGTATGCTAAATCGATGAAGTCAACGAAATTATAGAACACCACCATTAATGTGTGAATTTTTTTTGGTGGAATCTACTTCTGAAGAATCATATATTGAAGTTATTGTACAATTCTGAGAGGTGTGTAGATACTTTCCAAAGTTCCTCAATTATGTCGAAAGTACCATTTTGAATCCCTTGAAAGAAAAAATTGTGAGAGCATGGACATATCATGTGATGTATCTTGACAACACAACCACCAACAGAGTTGAATCTACTCATGGTCAAGAAATATTTGGTGAGCAGTATGAGATATTTGGTTAGAGAATGACAAGTAATGAACGATATGTTGAAATTGTAGTTTAATGGAAGCCTCTTTTGATAGGAGTTGTATTGTTTTGAAACATAGATACCGGGACAATTTTTTGTACTCGATTTTGGTGTATAAAGTTTCTATAGTTGGTTTGAACTTTAATTATCATGAAACATCTTGGTCAAAAGAAATGTGATATGGATTATAAAAGATGTGGTTGTATGATCAGAACATCTTATTGGTTGTCTTGTGCCTGTATTATTATTAGGAAGATTCGTCTTATGTTGAAATTATTAGTAGACAAATTTGAACCAAGTAGTTATCTCTTAAATCATATTCATACTACTCTCTTAAGGTCTCAAATATAAACAATTTTTTTTTAAATTAATTGAATAACTGATGTATACGGTCTATATTATAAATCAAATACATCAATTATTCAATAAATCTGAAAAAGAAATCTTTATTTGTATTTAAGGCCATAGAGGAGTATTATTTTATAGGATAAAAAAGAATGATATACACTACTTTCTTTCAAATGACAAAAGTATCTAATCGCTTTCGATATTTCTTTCGTTAGTTTTCAGATTAACATGTTCACAATTTTTTTTTCTTCAAATAAGTAGAAAATTCGAAGTTCAAACCTAAACCCTACGTATACAAGGCAATGTCTATACCAAACTATTGAAGTATCCTCAAGTGACAAATGTTCGCAAATTTACTCATGGCCAGTGAAGGTGACTGCTAAGTACTAACTCTACAACGTGCTTCTTTTCAAAAAGCAGAAAACAGCTTTCACCCTTCCCAGGTGCTTTTGGAATTTAACTGAACCATAAATGATAAATCATAAACCTAACCCTTTTTACTTTGGAAGAAGACATTTTTTTCCTAACCTGGAAAGGTATGATCATATTGGTTATGATTCAAAATGAAGCGTAAACCACACATATTCTCTCTAGTCAGATATTCTAGCATTTAATTAGAGACTAACCCAAATACACCCACTCTATCTTCCTCTATAGTTCCACATTAACTCCTAATGAAAAAAATTATCAATTTATAAGTTTCAAAATATTTGAACTGTTGGTCAAGATAGTCTCTAATCAAACTATAAGAGTTTTAGTTATTATTCCAAGAAGGATTAATTAATTCTTATTGTTAAAGCTGAATTTAAGACTACTAAACAAACCAAAAGAAATACATGCATCATTTCATTAACTCTAGCTAGGTAGAAAACTATTTTGTACTAATAGTAGAATTGCATAAACTAAACTAGTGGAAGTACACAAGAGAAATCATTATAAACGAGAATATCTAATAAATGAAAAAGAAAATTTCTTCACAACTATAATGAAAGAAAGAGAATGAGTTCAACGTGTAAGAAGGTCTGCACATTTATTTGTGTCGCGGCCATCACGATATACTTCAAGGTTCGTATTAAGTGTTTAAAGAATGTAAAGAATGTCTACAAGTATAAGTTGCAGATAAAAAATATCGGTATTGTCATGGTGAATCATATTGATAGAAAACTTGGTTTGACCGGTCTTTTTTGGTAACTAAATTATTATTTTTTAACAGTCAGTTTAGTGTAGATCAAAATATGTGAGTTAATTTGTTAACAAAGAATGTAATTCATTTTTTAATCTCCCTAATATTGTTTTTACCCGTGATTTCATAATGATCACTATTCTTCAAAGAGTATGACAAACTAAAGAATATTTAAACAGGTAATTAATCTTTTGTTGATTTGTGAATTTATGTATTTAATACAAGAAGAAGGTGCAATGTTGTCCCTTCCACTCAAGGCCAGCATACATTTCATTATTTTTCAATTAATTCTTTTATAGCAAAGACCACCCGACATTGTGACCAGATCTTTCATATTATTAAATCTTATTCTTTTAACATATTCCTCATCATCTCCATGTGCACTTCACTTCTCCATCAGATTCCTCTGCCACTTCTTCCATATATATATAAACAAACCATCTAAAGTGAATCCCAAGTAATTCCTTTTTGATATTTTAGAATGTCCTTTATTATGGTAGTAGTAGTAGTAATAAAAATTTAGTATATTATCTAACAGTAAATATGGACCGAAATAGATTCCCAACGGTTAGATATTACTAATTCAATGATCTTGAGTTTAGACGATCGATCAAGATCAAACGATTAAGATTCTAAGGTTTTTATTTGTTGGAGTCATTATATGAGTCGTTTGATTATATCCAACAATGTAGATGATTTCTCTAAAATGATAGTAGAAAATTCCGACCAAAATTTGGATCCAACACGGTTGGAAATTGATTCGGGGCGATATCTTGACCATTGATCAAAATCAAACAAAGAAGATTATGAGTTTTTGATTTGTTAAAGACACACTATGAGAGGTAGCACTTGTAATATTATGGTTGACTAATGTCACCAAATACTATGTCATCCAAGTACTACGCCACTATGAGTCGTCTGATTTGTATCCAACAATGTATATGAATTGTCTATGATGATAGTGGAGAAAATGGGAGTGAATGGACAATTATGTCCCTAAAATTGTAATCAGTAGTCTAATTATCTAGGACTTTTACAAATTGAAAATTTCGTAATTGAAACTATAACACATCAACTAAAATGGTCCCAACTTTAGGTTTAATCGTTAGATGGTATGACATGGCACGTCAAATGAAGTTGTTACATTCCATGTGGACTCTACATCACTACCACATCTATGAGGACATAATTGCTTGTTATAATTTTGTTGGGTAAATGTGTAGGAGTTACTTTAACTTTAAAATTTGGTAAAGAAAAAGTAACTCTTAGACTTTTATTGAGCGAAATTATACGTTAATTTCATCCCTAAAGATGTAGCAGTGATCTAAAGTATTTGTGGATTGTTACATCTTCATATGTTGTTTTACAACTAAAATTAAAGTAATGATCATTTTTATTATCATGTTACAATGTTTGGGACGAAATTGCTAATTCTTAAAAGTTAAGGTCAAATTTTACCAATGATTACAATTTCAAGGACGAAAATGACTATTCACTCAATTTGTTTTTGTCTCCAATAGAATACTCAATGATTTTTACATTTTGACTGTGGAATCACACTCAACATCTCTTTGCATGTTCCATTTATAGTTTGGAAAGGAACAAGGTAGCAACCATATGAATGGTTATGGCTCAACAACATGTACCACATAAAATAGGTGGACCACTAAAGCAGACCAAAATAAATAACATTCAAAATATTCATAATGTCCCAACTGTTTTATGATAAACATAGTATAACTGGTGAGGCAATCAACTTAATTTCCCATTAGTCCTATCCTATATCTATCTACATACAAATTCCTAGTGTAGAGAGATACTGACATATGCTTTGTTTCTTTCCTACCATAGACACTAAAATATAGGAAGGATAGTAAAGTAGTGACCAAATAATGCAGAAAATATTACTAGTGCCCATGTGGGGAGTAAAAACTTCTTCACATGATTTTCAGTTCCACCATTTTTTCACCCAACATTTTACTATTAGTGAAACAGTAAATAACCAGAAGAAAGAATAAAAAGATGGAATCTACTCAGAAAGTGAAAATCCATAAGATGAAAAGGGAATAATATCCAAATATAAAATAAAAAGTTGACCTAAATGAAAAGCAACATGAACATGTATATGATTATTATTGACCATGAAAACATGATCTATTCATACAATTAATATTAAATAATCAATTTACAATAATAAAAAGAAATAAAGAAGCTGGCTCTTGAAACAAGAGCTTCAACTCTTGTTTCCTCTATAAACAAAACATGGGTTTTCCCCCTCTACAATCCCAAAACAAATCAACAGTCCTCTTCTCTCAACAATGCCTGAAACCTTAAGGAATCTCTCACTTTCTCCCAAAAACTTCTCCTTCACCTTCACCTTACTTCTCTTATTAAACTCTTTTCTTCTCATTCCATTTTGTTACTCTTACTCACTTAATGAACAAGGAAAAGCTCTTTTAGCATGGAAAAACAGTTTAAACAATACTTCAGAATTAGATGCATTATCGTCATGGAATTCTTTGTCCACAACACCATGCAATTGGTTTGGAGTGTTTTGCAATTCACAAGGAGATGTGATAGAGATAAACTTGAAATCAATGAACTTAGAAGGCTCATTACCTACAAATTTTCAATCTCTAAAGTCCTTGAATACTCTCATCCTCTCATCAACAAACATCACAGGAAGGATACCAAAAGAGATTGGAGACTATCAAGAGCTTATCTTTGTTGATCTAAGTGGAAATTCTCTACTTGGTGAAATACCAGAAGAAATTTGCAAGCTAAACAAACTTGAGAGTTTGTTTCTTCACACAAATTTCTTTGAAGGAAACATTCCATCCAACATTGGAAATCTATCAAGTCTTGTGAACTTAACACTCTATGATAATCATTTGAGTGGTGAAATTCCAAAGAGTATTGGTTTTTTGAACAAGCTTCAAGTGTTTAGAGCTGGTGGAAATAAAAATCTCAAGGGTGAGATCCCTTTGGAGATTGGAAACTGCACAAACTTGATCTTATTAGGCCTTGCAGAAACAAGTATTTCAGGAAGCATTCCTTCTTCAATCCAAATGCTGAAAAGAATCAAAACCATAGCTATTTATACAACTCTATTGTCAGGCTCAATTCCACAAGAGATTGGAAATTGCAGTGAGTTGCAGCACCTTTATTTGTATCAGAACTCTCTCTCAGGTTCAATTCCAGCTCAAATTGGAGACCTTAACAAGCTGAAGAGTTTACTTCTATGGCAGAACAATTTAGTAGGTACTATTCCAGAAGAGATTGGAAGATGCAGAGAGATTCAAGTTATAGATTTTTCAGAAAATCTTTTAACAGGTAGCATACCGAAGATTCTCGGCGAGCTTTCAAATCTTCAAGAGCTTCAATTGAGTGTCAATCATCTCTCAGGTATCATACCTCCTGAGATTTCACATTGCACCTCTTTGACTCAACTTGAAGTTGACAACAATGCTCTCACTGGTGAGATTCCTCCTCTTATTGGCAACTTGAGAAACTTGAATTTGTTCTTTGCATGGCAGAACAAGTTAACAGGAAAAATCCCAGATAGTCTTTCAGATTGTCAAGAACTTCAATCACTTGATCTTTCATACAATAATTTGATTGGTCCAATACCAAAAACACTTTTTAATTTAAGGAATCTCACAAAACTTTTGCTTATTTCCAATGATTTGTCAGGCTTTATACCACCTGATATAGGAAATTGCACAAACCTCTATAGGCTTAGATTGAATCACAATAGAATATCAGGTAACATTCCAAATGAGATTGGAAACTTGAATAGTTTGAATTTTGTTGATATTAGCAACAATCATCTTGTAGGAGAGATTCCTACAACACTTTCTGGATGCCAAAATCTTGAGTTTCTTGACCTTCATTCCAATATTCTCGCTGGTTCGGTCCCAGATTCTCTTCCTAAAAGCCTTCAATTGGTTGACTTGTCAGACAATAGGCTATCAGGTGAATTGAGTCACACAATAGGCTCGTTAGTCGAGCTAAACAAACTAAACTTAGGAAGGAATCGACTAAACGGAAGAATTCCATCTGAGATCTTATCTTGCTCTAAACTACAGCTTCTAGACCTTGGAAGCAATAGTTTCACAGGAGAAATTCCAAAGGAATTGAGTCTAATTCCTTCACTAGAAATCTCTCTTAATCTCAGCTTCAACCATTTTTCTGGTGAAATTCCATCACAATTCTCTAGTCTTAGCAAACTAAGTGTGCTTGATCTCTCACATAACAAACTCTCAGGGAATTTAGATCCTCTCTCTGACCTTCAAAATCTTGTTTCCTTAAATGTTTCCTTCAATGCCTTCTCTGGTAAGTTACCTAACACACCATTCTTCCATAATCTCCCTCTCAGTGATCTTGCCGAAAATGAAGGTCTTTACATTGCCAGTGGTGTTGTAAATCCTTCTGATAGAATAGAATCCAAAGGTCATGCAAAATCAGTTATGAAATCTGTAATGTCCATTCTATTAAGCACAAGTGCAGTACTAGTCCTGCTCACAGTCTATGTCTTGATTCGTTCGCATATGGCGAACAAAGTGATCATTGAAAATGAAAGCTGGGAGGTGACTTTGTATCAAAAGTTTGAACTCTCGATTGACGACATAGTCTTGAATCTTACATCATCCAATGTGATTGGCACTGGAAGTTCAGGAGTTGTTTACAAGGTAACAATTCCAAACGGCGAAACACTTGCAGTTAAAAAGATGTGGTCATCAGAAGAGTCAGGAGCATTCAATTCTGAAATTCAAACCTTAGGTTCAATCAGACACAAGAATATCATTAGGCTTCTTGGTTGGGGATCCAACAGGAACCTGAAGCTGCTGTTTTATGACTATCTCCCCAATGGAAGCCTCAGCTCATTACTTCATGGTTCAGGAAAAGGAAAAGCAGAATGGGAAACAAGATATGATGTTATATTAGGTGTGGCTCATGCACTTTCATATTTGCATCATGATTGTGTTCCTTCTATAATTCATGGAGATGTCAAAGCCATGAATGTTCTATTAGGTCCTGGATATCAACCTTACCTAGCTGACTTTGGCTTGGCAAGAACTGCAACTGAAAATGATGACAATACTAATTCCAAGCCAATCCAAAGACATCATTACCTTGCTGGTTCATATGGATACATGGCTCCTGGTACATATGCTTTTTGTCTTACTAATATTGAATCTAGGCATGTTTGGATTGACTTATTTTATATTATCTACTGACGTAAGTACTTGTAAAACTGTTTTGCGAGAGCTTATGGAAACAATTTATGTTATGAATTTTTCAAATTATTTCCATAAGCTCTGTAGGATAGGCTGTGAAAACAACTTATAGCTTGTATAAAAACAGTTTGACTTTAATTTATCATTTGCTATAGAAAGAACTTATACATAAGCACTTATATGACAAGAACTTAATTAAGGTATTTATCCAAACAGGGTCACAATTGAGTAATTTTTTCACTATATGTTAACCCTTTAATATAATTCTAATTTTGTTATTGTTTTTTGTCAATCACAGAACATGCATCAATGCAGCCTATAACTGAGAAGAGTGATGTTTACGGTTATGGTATGGTTCTACTTGAAGTCCTAACAGGAAGGCACCCTTTAGATCCAAGTCTTCCGGGGGGTGCAAACATGGTTCAATGGGTTAGGAACCATTTATCTAGCAAAGGAGACCCTTCTGAAATTCTGGACACAAAGCTTAGAGGAAGAGCTGACACCACCATGCATGAAATGCTACAAACTTTAGCAGTGTCATTTCTATGTGTAAGCACTAGAGCTGCTGACCGTCCAGCAATGAAAGATATTGTTGCAATGCTCAAAGAAATTAGACCTGTTGAAACATCAAGAGGAGACACTGATGTATTGAAACTAGGAGGTTTAACATCACAATCACATAGTTCTCCACCACCTCCTAAGAATGTACTTTTACATGGATCTTCTACTTGTTCCTATAATTTCTCAGATGGTTAATTCAACCAGTTGATCAAGTATGCATGTCAGATTAGATCTATGTAGCACCGACACTTCAGAATGAAGGTGTGTGTGATGTCTAAATGTGTCCGACACCGACACATGCAATTATATTGGAACACTTCTATTTTCTTATATTATTACCGGTGTCAAAGTGTCCTGTGTTAGAGTGTCATGGAGAAGCTGTGCTTCATTCCATTTGTACATAGTCTAATGCAATGCCAAATTAGAGCTTGAATTATTAGTTAGTGATTTTATGGCAACCTAGTGTGATGATTTTCTACTATTTTAATGTAATTTGATATAGTGATTGCATATTTCACGAATTCATATATTGAGTATATATGAATAAATATTATTCTCCTTCATAACCATGTACATAACAGCTTTAGTTTCTATACTTCTATATTATATTTTTTATAATTTAAGTGTATGCATTGAATGAATGAATAACTAAGTAGATCAGTAACATTTTGTTGTGTTGCATGCAATTTAAGTGTTTAAACTTTCTTGGTGTGACTGCCAGATAGTGGATTGCTACAAAACATGTGGATGAGAGTGACCTCAAGGCTTGAAGAAGCTGAAACAATGATTGGCAATTTTGGATATTAGTATTTGTATTTTTTTCATAGAGAACAATACTCCTTGACTCTTTCTCCCTCTGTCTCTCTATCTCTCTCTCTCTCTCATCCCCACACAATTACAAAGGCACATCCAAGCCAGCCTTTCAAAACAGTTTTCACATGGTCCCATGTTCAATATCACATGACTGATGGTCAAGCATGTGCTGGCTGAGAGACTACTTTCCAGCAATTAAAAACTTCTCCATGAGCATATGAGATGGGATTTGGTGAGATTACTAGATGAGTTTATTTGAATCATACAATCTTATATATAAATATTAAGATTGGTTATATTTAAATTTTTATACATACATAATATATTATTGAGTGACACTGTGACAAATTAAAGAAATAAATCTTGACCATACAAATATACATTTGTGGTTAGGATTAAAAGTTTGTAATGGTCAAATAATGACTTTAAGAAGTTCCATGACTTCAAAAATTTCATGACTTTATTATTTTAATCTTAACCATCAATTGATAGATCTAATGATATTTCTCTTACTCTTATATAAAAATTGACTTATTATACACAAAGTCACACACACATATACCTTGTGTATGTGTATATGTTTTATACACATACACACCATACATACAGTTGTATTCACACACATACAAGTGAGAGAATCTTTCTCACATGACAGTAAGGAAAGTAAAATTTTCCCATTAGATCTAGCCATCAAAGGTTAACATTAAAACATAAATTTACATGCTTCTATGAATCTAGGGTTTTTGTCCCCAAGGCGTAACTCAAGTGGTTGAACTGGAATAGTCTGAGGAGTCTGAAAAAAACGTCCAAAGTTCAAATTCTAACTACTAACGAAATATACTAACTACTAAGATTTAGCTATACAAAATCGGTACGATTTTAATATTTAAATTAATTCATTATTTAAAATGTATTATAAAATTTTTAATTATCATTGATATAACTGTGGTACAACCAGTAAATCTTAAAGCAGTTCAATGACAGATTCTGTTTTTAAAATATTTAGTGCATTCAACTAGGCTTAGACTCTTCTATTCCATTATGAAATACTAACTCAACTAGTATCTGTCCCTTTAGTGCTAGCAGTATAATTGCATGACAATGTTAATACTTGCATACAAGAAGCACCATGAAATTCTTTCCATATTATATGAGCAGTAGATTTCCTAGGCAAGGCACACAAAATGCTGTAGGCTTCATTGTACTTGGACAGTACAGTATGTATTCTGATCCCATCCCATGTGACATTGACCTTTGATCCAATGGAAGCATTGACATGACTAATTTGTTGTCACATTATTAAGTTCCAATGGAGTGGATCATGAATCATGATGCTCAATCCATATCCATGTAATATGTTGCACTTCTTACATTCTGAAGAAACATGCATGGACCCTACTAATAATGAATTTCCAGTTTGGCATCAAATTGGATGTCCTAGTTGTGCATTATGTATAATCCTGCCCTCTAGTTTTCTCAATAAGAAACTAATGATATCATCTTAACCAATGAGCTAGTCCTTTGACAAGCTAATATTTGGATTTTTCATCTCATCACTATCATTGTTCTTTTTTTGTTTCAACTTCTTAGCATCAATTTGACTTATAAGTTATAACTACCTTCTTGAGTATGATTCGGGTCCTCTTCCACGGTGAAAAATAAATGTTTAAAAAAGTGCTATCACATGCGGTATCATACGGTCATGGTTAAATAATATATTGGTACTTTGCTGAATTGTGGAAGAGGATCCGAATCCTTTTTAAGTTGTGACCAATACAACAATTGCACTCCATTTTCCAACATAATACTTTATTTGATTATATTATATTGTACGAAAGTAGAGACTTGGATCCTCTTCGGTCTTTCCATGCTCTCCGGTCAAATCATAATTGTTAGATTAATCTAACAATTGAGATTTTGTTAATGAGGCAGGAGAGACTACAGAGGAACCAAAAGTTGATGATTATTGAAGCATTGCAGGTGTTGGTGCTACCACAAGCCTTGTCTTGGTCCCTCAAGGGGTGAGAATACTCCAAGGAGCACATTTTATAGTGCATACACATATGTATAGCACAATGCAACTTGTTTTGCAAGGATCTGTCAATCAAAAATCAAATGGTTCATTTTCACTATGAGTTTGTTCTTTGACTAGAATGGTTGGCCAAAAACCTTGATCATCCATGTGATCCATTAAAATCTTGAATAAATAAGTTGGATCAATAGCCATTTCCATGCCCCATTGAATTAGTTGTAATGGGTCATAATACTAGATACCCACTTTAATTATTAGAATGAGAATATATATATTAAAAGTTACCTATTTTTGTGTCTTTAAGTCTCTTTTGATAATATTTTTATGCATATTCAACAACACTTGAGGTGTTAACTCAGTGGCACGAGCTTAGCCTTATAACTTCAAGATACTTAGTTCGTCGGATACAGTTGTATAATGGTCATTAGTGTCACTTTGATTAATAAAATTTTCCCCTGCAAGTACTATTTTTTTTTAAATATTCATATCCAACAATTATGAATAACATCACACAATTCTTTTTGAAGTTGATTACTATTCTTACAATAATAAAAAGAAGACCTAATGTTTGCATTACCATCTTCAATATAAACAGTATTCCATTGTTTTATTGACAAAGCAAAAGCCAACCTCAGTAAATCAATTGGAAAGGAAAACTAAATTACTGAGGATCAAAATAAATGAGTAACCATACTAAGAGATATAATATTTTAGCTAACAACTTTAGAACACAGTCACTAGAAAACTCAATGGCAAAGAAATATATATTGATATACAAAGTTTAAATTACAAAGCATGCCCAGAATACAAGAGATAGGTTATAGGTAGAACACATTAACCTCAAGACTTCAAAAGTGTATAAAACTATATGAGCTGGAACTCCAACGTCTGTAGTAGTTCATGTACAAAAATAAATATATTTTAAAAAAATTCTGTATCTGTTTAACACAAAAACCTCAAGATAAACCAAAAAACTTTCCGCGTGGAGTAGATCGGCTCCTTCTAAATTCAGGCATGGATGTATTATTTCCTTCTTTCTGATTGCTTGCTAAACCATTCAAAAGTTTGTTTTCAACTTTGCTAGCTGATAAAGGCTCTCCTCCTTGCATTGTTCTTCTGCATATGACAAAAAAGTTCTGTTACCACTAGTAATGATGCTAAGGAGAAAAAAAGCAAAGTGTCTTCATGCTAGTGTTAGCCATACCTTGATTCAAGGTTCTGAAAATTCCTTGGAAAGTTCTGACGTATCTTATTGAGATTTAAAGCACCATGAACAGAAGAATCAACAAATCTAAGATCATTTTCGGGATCAGAGTGATCACTCTTTGGAGGTGTCTCCACAGTCTTTTCATCAACAAACTCCATGTCAGAAATAAATGTTGGGATCAAATCAGACTTTTGAATCTTAAAGGGAGATAGTTGATGATGTTTGGCCTTAGCCTTACTTTCAACCTTGCTTTTTCTAACACCGCCTTGTCTTACCGCACTAAGTGCTTGCTTGAATTGTTCCTCTTCATATTTTACTGGCTCTGGTGAATTCACATACAACCTTGCATTATTTTCAAGGGTTGCAGCCATTGGCATTGTGCCAAGAAATTTGTTGACAGGTACTCTAGCTGGAAATGGATGCTTTAATACTGGTTGGTTGTCTATTGTGTCGCTTTTGACCTTGTTTTTTATGACTGACCCTCTATCGGTAGATGTTGATCTTCTGACTGGAGGCGACGGTGATCTTCCTTTCCCTGAGCTCACTAATTTTTCTTCAGTGAGAAGGGACATTTTTGGCATGGACTCCTTGTCCATAAATGCCGAGGGAAACCTTGACCTCCTTTGCTTACCCGAAGAACAACTTCTAGCCTGAAAGTATAGTTTCAGATGAAGTTATTGAGAGAATGTACAAATTATGATTCAATATGGCATGGTTTCCAAATGAATTCATACAGATTCGTAGAATTGAGTATGTAATTATTCTATAACCTCAAGGTTTCTATCATCCATGACTCGTTGACTAGTTTCAGGTTTCATGCTACCACTGGTGCCATATCTGGGCAAATGGTAAGGTGAAACAGCTCTTCGTTTTGGAGACTCTGAAATGTTTCGAGCATTCCCAGCTTTCAACTGCTCCAGCTCTGTTTCTTTTCTCTCCAACGCCTGTTTGAGACTTGATATCTGAAAGAGAAAAAAAACAATTGTCTTTATTTGTTGGGTTTATTAAATTCAAATTTGCACAGTTTATGACCGAAGTTTGAACCTCTTCCTTCAGTTCTCGAATTTCTCCAGTTTCTTTATTAGACTGAGCAGCCCCAAGTTCAATGGATGCAACCCTCTCAGCAAACTTGAGTGTGCTAATTGTCTCCCCGATAGCATTAAGTTCGGGGTTTATATGAACAAACATCAAAGTTTTTGCATGCCCTCCTATCGATAGAACAACGAAAGAAACATGGATTACTTTATCAGTACAGAAGTTCAATCAAGCATAAACCTTTGGCACTAACCAAATTCATTGTTATCATATTCAAAGAAAAATTGTATACATGATACTAAATTCTGAATAGAACATTATATTATCAAAAGAGAAATGGAATACAAAATCTAAATATTAATGTTGTTATAACCAACTATTATGACTTATGAGTAGTTTTCATTCAGAGGGGGAACAAATAAATGAAATTCTGTTACCTAAAGAATCTTGTAACACTTGTGTGAGCTTGCTATTTCTGTAAGGGATGTGTGGACTTTTCTGTGCCAAAGCAGAAATAACATCTCCAAGTGCTGAAAGTGATCTATTTATATGTTGTGCCTCCTTTAGTCTCTCACCAACAGCCTCAGATTTGTCAACTCTCTCACTACCAGCCAAATCCACAAGATGGAGACAACCCCTAAGAATGGAGTTAGAAACTAACTCCCTGCCTCGAACATGAACGGTCAAAACACTGCAATACGATCGGATCAATCATTTTATCAAATAAAAATCTGATAGTTATTATTTAACCATCTATATTCATGAAGATGAAAAATTGGTCCTCGACAATCGACATTATGGTCCAGCCGGATGTAGAGGATTCAAGTCAGTGAAGATGGAATTTTACCTATGAGAACGGCTGCTTCTCTCATTTAGAGCTGTAGCACCTACAGCGCGGTTTTTCTGACCAATTCTCATTAAATATAAAACATCTCGGGTACAAGTAACCGGAACTAAATATGCATCTGGCACGTTGAGGCCATTTAGTTGGGAAGTGTTTCGTACATCTAATGTATATCTTGTTAAGGAACTGAAGAAACTATAAAATAAATGCTACAGCTAATATCTATAAAAATGCAAACTTAAGATCAGCTTAAAGGATATCTTCTGTTAGAGCCATCACTAACTAATAAATCCCTCACTTGTTCATTGTATATCTCAATCATCTGGACGAAAACTTCATATTTTATGGAATCTGATCTTTCCTTTGATATATAAAACAAATCACGCAAAGCTCTATAGTTTACACCCCATGTATCTTCAGCTGAAAGATCAGGGCCGCTCTATACATGCAATTAATCACGTTAAAATATATACATGTATGAGAAAAACAAATGCATCAACATATGTTATGTGAATTATAATACCATTGTGTAGGTCTTCCCTGAACCGGTCTGCCCATATGCAAAGACACATACATTATAACCATCTAAAACAGACCTGATCAACGGTTGAGTGTCGGCATAAATTTGTTCTGCAGATGACAAAGAAGAAAACATCATGAAGAGCTTCAAACAATAAAAAATAAGATCTGAAAGAACATAACGATTTGTTATTTGTAACATGATATGATACTATATATGACCATTATTATTAATTAATGCAAATGATGATTTTCAACCCCTTACTACTAATGTTTCGGTAGACAAGTCTTCAATGAGATGGGCATATATATTGTAAGATAGATGTAGACCATAGTACATGTTGGCCCTATACGGTATACCTTTTGCTACAAGGTATTAAAAATTAGAATACCTTGTGTGACGCTTGTACCAAACACCTTATTGAATGAAAATACCCTTCTTGCATCTTTTCCTTGCTTGATTGGATTTACAATCATCATGTCTCCATTTTCTCCAATATAGTCAACTGTAGACTGACCATTTGATTGTCCCGGTAAGAAGGGTCTGACTCTACAATAGACCCTAATGGCTCCTGTATGACAGACAGAAAATTCATTAATAAATTCATCAAATTCATTGTTAAGAAGCGTCTTGGATTCTTATTCACCTTTAAGGTCTTGTACTTGATTGTAAAGAGAACGGTTCTCTTCCAAAACTTTGTGGTAAGAAGAGGATGCTACTTCAAGGCTCTTGACATGATGCTCTGAGTAGGACATGAACTCAAGTCAGCATACAAGTAAGATTTACATAAAACACAAGGTAATTAAAACTAAGTCATACAAGATTACCTAGCCTAATCAATTCTTGTTCCCACTCTGAGTGAATTTGTTTGACTTCCAGTTTTGTATCTTCAAAATAGTATTTCACCGTCTGTAGAAAGAAAAAAAAAAACTTACAGTCTGTGGTGCTAAACTGCTAATCTAAACTCGTACATTTAAGCAACAAGGGCAGTCAGTCATGTTATCCAAATTATACCTCAAGTTGTTTCTGTTGAGTATTGATTACTTCAGCATATTTGGCCGAATAATTAACATTTTGTTGAACATTATCACGCTTGCCACCACAACTGCAGAATTTGGAGAAATCATTTGATGCCAAAGTACTTCTTTGATTAAGATACAGTGAGATAGCCTCTACAAACTCCCTCCTTGAGAGACAACCAATATCCCCTTTTAATATTTTCTTCAGGAAAAGTCCAAGCTGCAGAAAATTGTTGTGAAGTGTCTATTTTTTAATAAATCCTATTAAAGTATGGAAAAGGAAATTGATAAATCAAAGACAATTGTGAAGCTGGGAAAGTATAAATACATAAAATTCATTTATGAAGTACCTCAGCACCTTGAGAAACAAGCAAAGAAGAGAAATCCTTGACTACCTTGCCAAGTAAGGCATCAATTACCTACAAATTGTCACCCAAACGAAATCAGAAATAGGACGGCAGGAACCAAAGGAATTTATATATAGATGTTCCTTTAAAACAATATTCATATTTGAAATTGTTATGCATTCAACTGCATTTTAAATCAGTTAGCATTATATTTTCCTATTGTTATGAAAATAGATAAATAAACGCACACAAGAAGACAAACGATTGATCACAAAGTTCTGCCAATTTTGCTTACGTTTCTAACAAAGAGTCTGTTGTAGTTTTTCGATTATGCAATCCTTAGGATCGCAGAGTACAATGCAATGTTTAAATACTACAATCATGTTTACAAGTTTACCCTGAATCGTACTGCTATGCTCGAGCTACTGTCCACTTATCGGTGAATATGAGTCATGCTCAAGATCTATCTTACCCTCTTATAAATAAATACATTTTACATATTTTGTGATTAATATACTCATTTTCTACATAATCATCTAATAATCAGTATTATACATCAATGCAACAAACCAGTAAAGATCTTACCGACCATTGTATTCAGAGGCAGATCATCTATCCCATCTGTCTCTTTAAGGTAAGCCTGAAGAAGTCTGAGTCCAAAGTGATCAAAAAGGAAAGCAAGAACATTGGTAGTCTTGGTTTCTTCATTCAAAAACTCTTCAGATAAGTGAAGAAATTCTAGCAGATGTTCATACTGCGATGACTCAGACTCGTCCAGCGAGTCATCAGCACTTTCACTGCCAACTATGGAGGAAGACGGAGAGATCTTCGGTAAGGAAGTAATCCTCACAGTTCCACCATACCTCCACACACCAATTCCACCAGATAGTTTCCATTCATAGTATCCTTTTAAACATAGAATGCAGTCCACAACTTTATTTGATGATCCTCCCTGCATTTTCATGTTTCAAAACACCAATCCAAAAAACAAACAAACAAATTAATTAATTAAATTGAAACTGAGTGAAACAATGTATCATCCTCAATACAAAAATGTGTTAGGAAAACTAAATTATATAGTTGAGTTATTTAGTAAAAATACAAATCCATTTATTTCAAAATATATAAATCAAGTAACATGTGTAAAATAACTTTACAATTTTAGTATATAATAATTAAACTCAATTATAATGTAGAAAATGCTCATTGAATTGATGTGAAAATCATGACATGAGGTAAATAATTAGATTAGAGAAAGTAAGAAAGAAATAAGAGAAATGATTGACTACCTTCTCTAAATCAGAAGCTTCAAAAGTTAAGAGTTGCATATCCTTAACAGCATAAAGAAAGTTTCTCATATTCTCAAAATACTGAATAGCAGAATGTGCTGCTCCTTCTACTGAAGCAGCAGCAGCAAGTGCAGGATTGTCGACAACTTTGACAACAGCACCAGGATTCACTTTGTTGAGGACGTTGCAGAGAATGAGACCGTTGCGGAGTGAGAGACAGAATTGTTGTTCTGAGGGTTTTTGTGGTAACAATGAACATGCAACGTTGTCCATTTGACGCAGCCATTCTGATGCTTCGTATCTCCTTGAAGCTGCTTACACCAAAACAAACACAACAATACTTTCATCAGATTCTTCATGGCTGGTTAACGCTTTTAAAAAAAATACAAGACTGAAGACCTATTTTGGTCGTTCACAATTTTCGCGTGGGTTAATTTAGTCCTTCAAAATGAAAACTCAATTATTAGTTTCGACATTTTCATATTGAAAACAAATTAGTTTCTAACCCAGCAAAAGAGAGACTAATCAAATACTTACTTTAGATTTTATTTTTGTCAAACTAAATTGAGCTGTAAAAAAATTGTGAAGAGTTGATTTGGATCTTCCCTTAGCATATAGATGATGTGTGTATGTAACTCTTAATTTTGGACTAAAATCAGATTATTTTCTTAAGTAAAAAATTATTTCTTAAAAATGAGATTCTATGATTGTTTCTAATGGGATTTAGGCCATGTCAAGTTACAAAGTCAATATCTTACTATTAAATCAACACAGTTTAGTGTTGAATATTATTTAGACTTTAATGTTGAATATATAAAAAGTTTCATATAACATAGTTTGTGATTTTTTGGTGGTGTTATATACTTCTTTGTGGTGATAGTTTGTGATTAATTGATATTGAGAGATCTTTGTATTGAGAGTGAGAAATCATAAACTAAAAGCTATAAAATATATAACATTAAATTGAGACTAAAATAATAAATAAAAAAAAATTACTTCTACATTTTCATATGCATTTAATACTACAAATATTTAATCATAAAATATATATTTATGGATAGTTAATGTATGGATAAGATAAACTTATTTTTCTTTCAAAAAAAAAAACTTATTTTATTAGCTTACAAAGATAACCTAATAGTATTTTTTTTTTTTGAGCAAACATAATAGTATTATCAATAATTAAAATGTATAAATTAGATTATCATCAAAATGTATTCAAATACCAAAATGAGACTTTAGTGATTTTCTATTAACAAAATAATTTCAATGCCTCTATCATCAATATCAAAATTTGATCCACTCTTGAGATTAGTGAAAGGAGGGGCAAAGGGGTTCAACTATCTCTTTGACTTATTGTTCTATTACTTCAAACCCAATCATAGAATTATATAGATCAACATATTAAATGTTAAAAGTTAAAGTAGACTTTCTATCATTAGTTGTAGCAAAGTGTGACATTTGATTATGCAACCAAAATTATATTGCTTCTTGCTTAGTTACAAAGTCTTAATCGATAATTAAAGTCAAAGATTTTGATGATCTAAACTATTGTATAGAATTCTCTCGACTAGATATATACTTGATGTCACAAAATTTGGACCCATCCTTAGAGACAAGGGGAACAGTCCTACACCGTTGATGAGTGGTGGGGTAACACTCCCATTAAGTACTACACATATTTCCCCCCACTGAATGCTCTCTATCATGCTTTGCTAAATAATCTTTTGGACCATTTCATTCTTTTTCTTTTGTAGCCACTGTTTGTTTAACATGCAAAACCAAATTATTGCTTTTTTGTTTATTTTACCTTATTTGTTCTGCTTTTGTTAATTAAAGGGGTGCAAGTAATAATTTTGTTGACCAAAAGAAGAAGAAAAAGTTAGGAACAAAATTAAATTAAATTACATTAAAAGAATCAAATGAAATTTGTGTCTTTTCTTCACCTCTAGCCATAAGAAACTACACCAAGAATTGTGCCTCAACTCAAGCATCTTTTTTGTCAATTAATCACTTTTGACAACAAATTTATATCTTTATTTTTCTTTTTCTAGAAAATTACAACAGATGAGAGAAATATGTAGCATATGTGCAACCATTTTTGTCAGAAAAAGTTATCTTTAGTACTTCATAAATTTGTACATTGTGTTCTATTCCCGCTTCCAAATTCCAAAAAAACCAGAAAAAGAAATTAAATTATATATAATACTACATGCATGGTTCCTAATTTTGGATGAACTTGTACTTTGTGCAGGTAAAGTGAACGTTCCATATATATACTCTTATTTACAACGTTAAAATAAAAATCTAGCATAAAGTGAATAATATTTCATATACTAAAACAATTTTACTGCATTTTACATGCAATTAATAATATTCAGGTAGGTATGTATAGCATGGTGCAATATTGATTAATATATAGATCATAGAAGGAAAAAAATGCATGTATTTACCTGCTTCTTCTGCTTTCCTATGAGCCAAATCATAATCGTTGAAACTCTCCTCTATGGCAGGGCATGAGGCTTCCTTAATGTTCATAGAAACTATACCTTTCAATCCTCTCTTTGAAGGAGATATCAAAAAAGAGTTTTGTGATAGTGACCCCTCATGTGGCATTTTTCTTTGATCTATAACCAACAAAATCAAATAACATTAAGCATGCAATAACAAAGTAAAAAAATTAGCATTTACTAGCATTAAAATGTAGAATTAATTAGTTGAGATTGTGCAGTTTTTGCAATTGTGGTGTTCATAATCAAGCTAGAACATGCATGATCATTGATGAGCTAAATAAATAAGAAAAATATATATGTAACCTGGAAGCTGGAAGAGGAGTTTAGCTAGTGGCTCTTTGGTGAATGAATGATCATTGAAAACTACAAAGAGACTTGCATTAAATGTATGTTAAATAATTTGGCTTTGTTGTGAGAATGAGAGAGAATGTCTTTGTTGAATTAATTTCAAATATTGTTACCAACTTGGGAATTTGGCATTAATTCGTTCTAGTTATAGTTGTAGGACCCTCCAACTTACTAAAGGCAAATTAGAAAAGAGTGACTGACGGCGTCATTTGACAATTTGTGGGGTTACATTGCTAGGTGAGATTTGAGTTACTGGACTTGCTCAATGGTAT
>Ga0228711_1000806_pt1 | contig 42109 bp, 24 predicted proteins | sample MedpolnodulmetaG_2_FD_177996 | JGI IMG/M metagenome (GOLD analysis project Ga0228711, IMG submission 177996) | Root nodule microbial communities from Medicago polymorpha collected in Santa Monica, California, United States - brown nodules | ecosystem: Host-associated > Plants > Roots > Nodule...
TTTTTTAAAAACCACAAAAAAAAAAAAAAAAAAGTAGATTGACTATTGTTGTACTTGTAACAATAGGATTATTGTTGTTTTTATATTTGCTATGATGATATGTGCATTGTAGAATACGCAAATATAATTCAAAAAATGAAACAAATGCTGATTTACCATTAAAAATATGCTAATCTCTTTAGCAGAAGCTTCTCCTGGATATCATTCTTTGCAGGGTGGACTTTATTAAAAAAATTAAATTAAATTGAAGATCTAATAATATAGTTACATTAAAAGCTAATGAACAAGGCGACTTTGACGTGCCAATTGAACAAAACATTTTATTCCATTCTATTTGATTCTTAAAATTTCAGGAATTTTCTTTTTCTTCAAAAGAAGGAAATCTATATTTTTTGTTTTGTCATATTTTGCAAAATGTATCAGATGTAGAATAAAATTTATGTATTATTTCATTCTAAACTTTATATTAAAAATTAGGCTAAATTACTCCATAGGTCCTTTAAGTTTGAGGTTTGTAACATATTGGTCTTTAAGTTATTTTAGTCACATAGAAGTCCTTTAAGTTTGAGGTTTGTAACATACTGGTCCTTTAAGTTATTTTGGTCATAAATAAGTCATTTAAATTTGTAAAAGTTTTTGATTTAGTCCTTCTACCAAATCATTGTTTGGTTAATAGAAGGATCAATATGTTACAAACCTCAAACTTTAAAGGACTTATGTGTGACTAAAATAACTTAAAGTACCAATCTGTTACAAACCTAAAGGACTTATATATGACCAAAATAACTTAAAGAATCAATATGTTACAAACTTCTAACTTAACGGACTCATGGAGTAATTTAACCTAAAAATTATGAAAGGCAGAGAAACATGTCTGATATATTTTTTTCTAACAAGTAAAAATCAATAACGGTGTAATTTTGGAATTTGCAAGGGGTGTAAGTACTGTGGTATTTTATAGATACGTGATAGTTGATCAAAGTGAGGCCTTCAAGGTAGAAAGGAATACAAAGATGTACTTGCAGTTCACAGACATCATATTTGGGGGTGTTTGCAATTTGCATCACATATGATGTGAAACTAGATTCCATAAAATGTCAACTAAAAAGTGATGGTTGACAATTTTGAAATCTTTGAGTTTCAAGTTTCAACTACTTTCTTCACATCTCAAAATCAGTTTGTATATGCTTCCTCCGTCTATTTTTATAACATCTCTACTGCCTCTCTAAAAAAAAATAACATCTGCCGTGTAAAAAAAGTGCTTTGTAAAATAGTACGTCGGAGTACTAGAGAACATATATTAACATCATTAACGTCGAAATACTCCCTATGTAAATAATCATTTTTTAGATTGATTGAATAACTAATACATTTGGTTTATATTATAAATCAAATACATCAATTATTGAATGAACTTAAAAAGTGGGTTTTTGCTTATAATATTAATAGTGACTGAAGGGAGTATATCGTAAAATTAGTTTAGCGTGTTTATGTCTAAGACGCCAAGGATGGTGTGTGAGGTTTATGGTTCATGCACAAGGCGCCTGCTGCGGATCTAGGTTATACAAACTGAATTTTATTTTTTTTGAGTAAATGAGAGTTTGGTCATCACCAAAAGAGATAATTTTTAGGAAAACTTAAGGGCCAAGAATTGAAAACTATTAGGTGATATTCTAGGGTCAGGAAACACATTATAAAACACTTTGGATAATTATGATTCATTGGAGGAATGATTCAAGCTTTCTCTAGTGAGTTTTAGTGGTTATCAAGTGAGGGGTTGAAAGAGAAAAGAAGGGAAATTAGGGTTACTTCTTGGTGAGCAACTGAAAATAATTTTCTAGTCACTTTCGTAACTCTCTTGAGAGAAAGGAAAATAGTGAAAATTCTTGTAAAGAGTCATTTTTGGTAGTGAAATAGAGAGATCTTTTCCCTCTAACCGTAGGTCAATATGAGTCAAACTGGATAACCAATTTTGATGTATTTATTCCCCATTTTTCTTTATTATTGTTCTTTGGATTGATTGTGTGGATTTACTATAGGTATAGGTTTTAGATTAAATCCATATTCACTTGTAGTTTTGTTTTTGATTGTCATTATTAGTGGTTTCACCATCTTTTTTTTAGGGATATTTATTGGAAAATTTAAAAGCAATCAAATTTGCCTATGTGATTTTTCACTTATAGATAAATTAGTCCATATACAATATAAACTTTTTTTCTTTTTCTTTTATCAAAATGGACCTTATGACGTGGTAGTGGCGTGACATCCACATGAGATGTCACATACCCTCTAACATAAAAATATGAATAAGGGACTACGACAAATGTATTATAAGTTTGGGGATGTTTCACCTATTTGTAAAATCCACGAGTTAAAATGATTAACACTTATAGTTTTCATTGATCAAATTCGTAACATGAAAATAAAAAAAATCCTTGTAAAGAATTTCTTTCGACTTAACAAAATTTTGTGCGTTTGAATTCAATCATAAAAATGTAACAATATTAAAAAACTTGAGAAAGAGTTTAATCAATTGTGGTGGTTTCACCAATCTACTACAATTTTAAGCGCAGAGGTTATATCCAATTCCAAACAAATCGACAAGTAAGTTCCCTTTCCATCCTATCCTTTGATTAAGAAAACAAAAGAAGAGGCATTAAAGAAACTAATGATTAGATACGGATGCTAAAGGCAACAGATTCTTCTCTAACTTTTTCTAATTATATTTAAATTTAATCAATGGAGGAACACCACATGTAATAATATCACAAAGTCATGAAATGGAATTGCAAGGACATGTGCCTACCTATCTGTGTACCTAAACAATCAAAAGGACAACTATGAACATGGTCAGTTAATACCTGTCACGAGAGATTGCTTCAAACCCATTCTAGTACATGAACGAAAAAGATTTAGTCAAAGTTTCACTAACGTGCGCCGTAACAGGACATAACAAAACTACTTATACCGTCCTTGGTCGTACGTACGTCCAGTTAGTGTTGTCCACTCTTTATTTACTTATTTATATATTATCACTTGCATAATATATAAATAAGTAATCAAGAAAGAGACAAATAAATCTTGCTGAATCAGTTGCATTGTTAGACAAGGCAAAGGTTAAGAATCTGACTGGAGATGCAACACATATTCATTCGGGTCATGGTTGGATTGATTCAGTTTTATATACAAATAAATAATAGATAAATATTTGAAAATAAAAAGTAAATAATTGTTTTAACTGTGGTTGAGTAAGTTCAAAAAGACTATTAAAATTGGAATCAAACCAACCAACAAGTAGTTTATATGAACACATTTAAGTAAAATTGAGTTGAATAAAGTGTGAAAATCACGTTTGGATTTAAAAGTTATAGATCACAACTTTAAGTTAAAACCCATTTTGATAAATTCAATTATACTCAAGAATCACCAAACACGTCAAAATCAATTTAACACGAATTAGTTATGGTTTCTCCGAATGTAGAACAAAAAATAATACGCATGAATCAACAACAATGATATGTGTATGTCTTTAATTTTCTTAACTCATTTAACATGTATCTCTCTTTTCCCATCACATCTTTTAACATATCACATCTCTCTCAAAATGTAAATTAGATGTTAAATCATAAAATATTTTCCCTAAATTAACTCAGTTCGATTGACAGTGTTGATAGTTAGTACGATGACAAAAACAACGAAAAATAATGAGAAAAAAAAGACAGACGATAGAAAAAATCAGTAACCCTTTGTTTTATTTTATTGTGATTTTTCGTTGTTTTTGTCGCCGTATTTTAAACAGTGACACTCATTTTAAAAATATTGGTAGTGACTTCCACTAGGCTACTCACGTTCTAGGGAAGGCCGTTTCTGACTTTACCGTGCATATATACACGTTATCATCTAAGCAACTTTTCAGCCTCATCATCACCACCATGGAATCAATTTTACTAGACACCATGTTAGTCCAGAACCACACATTACAGCAGCAAGTCCCTTTTGTGGGCATGGATTTGGCATGGTTGAGTGAGTTTCTGAAAGGCATGGCGAAACCGGTTTGTGCCACTGCAGTAGTGTTTCTTGCATTAGGCTTGTCCTTCTCTCAGAAACTTGGTCTTGAGGTGGAGATGATTATTGCTGTTCTTAGAGCTTTTCTTCAACTCTCTATTATTGGCTTTGTTTTGCAATTCATATTCAACCAGGATAACTCTGGATGGATCCTCCTAGCATACCTTTTCATGGTCTCTCTTCTTTCTCATTCATTTTTTAACGTTATTCAAGTTTAACTGCCCCTTTTTTTAGTTTTGGAAGTTCTCTATATTTTGTTGTTTCAAGCTAGGAAATTGGTCAATATCTTTGTTCAATTAATGGTTTTGTCTATCAATGATTTCAAACAATATTGGTGTGGTACAAATAAGCCACTTGGATCTCTTAAGTTTATGAAGCATGTGATCAGGTTTTTTTATCTGAATTATGTATATGAAAATTCACCGGTTTTGAAGAGTCGGTCATTTAAAACTTTAAAGAATTTAGTCTCATCAATTGTGCGCGAAAAATGAGATACAATCCAAAATTTTATGGTCTCTTTCTAAAAATATCTACATATGTTGATAAATCATGTAAAAAAGGACAGTAGTAAATAATTTGGCGATTAATGATTAAGTTAATATGGAGCTCATGTAACTTGTTGATTAATTTGCTCTGTTTGCAACTTTGTTGAATTTAATAAGAAAATCAGTTTATCAAATCCTAGACTAAACTATAGTATATGTGTTACTATGTTGTTTTATTGTAGGTGTCTATTGCTGGTTATACTGCGGGTCAGCGTGCGAAACAAGTGCCTCGTGGAAAATTGGTAGCAGGGGCTTCCATTCTAACAGGAACTGCCATAACTATGTTTGTTCTAGTGGCACTTAGCGTCTTCCCTTTCACTCCCAGATATATCATCCCTATTGCAGGCATGATGGTTGGAAACTCAATGACAGTAACCGGAGTTACCATGAAAAGACTCCGAGACGACATCAAAGCACAAATGAACTTGGTATGTCTTCTAACACGAACCTCCTTCGTAATACTCCTTCAACGTCCCAACACATTATGATTTCGATGTTAGTATTTGTTTGAAAATTGTACTAATAAATAGAACTATAGTAGATTTAATTCATTTCTATATAATATGACAGGTTGAGACGGCATTGGCTCTTGGTGCAACCCCAAGACAAGCAACACATCACCAAGTGAAAAGGGCATTGATCATAGCACTTTCTCCAGTGGTGGATAACACAAAAACAGTGGGTCTAATATCCCTTCCAGGGGCCATGACTGGTCTCATTATGGGAGGGGCATCACCCTTGGAAGCCATTCAGCTACAAATTGTGGTGATGAATATGATGATAGGAGCTGCAACTATTAGTAGCATAATGGCTACATATCTATGTTGGCCAGCATTTTTTACCAAGGCCTACCAATTGGAAACCAAAGTCTTCTCAACTTGATTTGATTAATTATAAATTAATTTAATCCAACTTGACTTCCAAGGGATACAGCCAAATTAAGTATGTGTGTATTTTAGTAGCCGTAATTATTTTGTTTGATGTGCCTATCAATGGGGTGTTGGGTTTGTGGCCACCCAAGAATTCTTCTCTTTTTGACAAAAGAAAAATTTAATATGATAATTGCAAGAGGATAACAAAAAGAATTTGATCTTTCTTTTTTTTTGGTTGCTTAAAGGATTGGATTACTTTAGAACGAGTTTAGAGTACAAAGTATCAAACAATTGTCATAAAAAAAATTATGGAATCAAAATTTTATTCATAAATTATACAAAATAAGTTTTTGGTACTCAAGAAAATTTGTTAATTTGGAGTTCAGTAAAATAGAATTATAAATTGTTTATCTACACATTTAAAATCAATTTTGACTCTTTTATGAACGAAACACTTAACTTTATTTAAATGCAGCTGAAAATTGCTACTAGTGCATCTATATAGTGCAGAATGGAAGCATCTAGTTCAATTGCCGTTGTCCACTTATATTCACAACGAACGATTAAAAGAAAAAGTTAACACTCTCAAATTGACAACAATTTGATTGATCGAATATATAGTTGAAGACGTCCCTATCTATGGTTAGACAGTATTGATTCTTGCTTGTTTAGTGGATTGCTTCGTTGCTCCAGCTGGGCGTATGAGTCTACAATTATTCTTAAGATTCTGATTTCCAGAAAGCAAAAAACAAAATATTTGGATTTAACATGCAATGTTCAATTAAAAACTTGTTTACACACTAGAGATACTATTTGCTAAGACATTTTAAATATAACAAAATAATATTATTCTGTGATTCATAGATATATGTTTCCAGAAAAGTTCACCCCATTGTAGGCTTTATTATATTCATTATTTTAGGAAAAACAAAACTTTAAAATTAGAGTTACAAATAACTTCAATGTTTCTGTCTAGTGGTTAAAAGACAATATTTTCAATCCAAAAATTTAAAATTTAAACTCAATTAATAGTGCCTTTAAAAAAGAAGGTAAATGAAAATACCTTTATAAAAGTTATTTGATGTTTTATTCGATCTTAAATATAAATAAAAAATTATTTTTAAATTTAAATTTATTGAATAATAAATGTATTTTTTTTTTGTAAGGAATAACAAATGTACATTTACATGTACATGTAATATGCATTAATTATTCAATAAATTTAAAAAATAAAATGGTTATAATTGAGATCGAAGAGAGTAAGTTTTTTTTGCCTTGAATTGAATCACTTAAGTGTTTGTTCCATTAAATAAAGCAGCTGCGACCCAGCCACCAAACCTTTCCCGCGACATATTCTTTCTTCCTTGGCGATCACCTTCAAACGTCGTCGTTTAAGATCTTTTCGAATCAGATCCATTATTCACCAAATTTCAATTTTGTATGTTAATTCTTCTTAATCAATCACCCAAATTTCCTTGCCATGTCCGTTCAACATCTGCGAAATTCTAGGGTTTCTCGCCTCTTCTTAATCTCTTTCATATTCTTCTTCACCTATTTTCCAGGTCCATAACAAACCACCTCATTTCATTCATATATCTCAACTAAGTTTTCATGTAATTTCAAATTGATTATTCAAGTTTTTTGGTTTCACAGGTTTGGTATTATCCGCGGTAGTGACGCTAAGTTCCATTGAGATTTTCACAACCCATGAGTGGCTTAGACCCACTCCAACTGTCTATTTTCGATGTAGCGGCGACAACCAGACCATTTTACCTGATGTTAAGAAAAAACATGTTCTTTATGCTTTTAAGGGTGAAGAGTCTTGGCAGGTTGCTACCTATTTTGTTTTGTTGTGTTTTGTTTAATTATTGCTTATTATGTGATTATATTAAGGGCATGTTTGGATTGCCTTATTTGAGCTTATCTACTGCTATATGTTTATAAAAGCTTATGAAAACAATTTATGACTTATATAAGTTGTTTTATGCTTATTTCCATTAGCTCTTCATGTTAGCTTATATAGCTTACATAAAACCAGTTTGACTTTATTATATCTTTTATTCTAGAGATAGCTAATACATAAATACTTGTATGATCAGCGCTTATGCTATAAGTCTTCGATTAAGTTGTTTATCTGAATATGGTCTGTGTGTTTGTTATTTACAAGAAACATTTGTAGTTTCATTTTTCATTTCTTGCTGATTGGCATAGGAAACTGAAACATAGTTGTGTGAAATTCAGGTGTGTTTGCATCTTTAGTTTCAATTAGCAACTACTAAGATTTTGCTTTGTGCTTTCAGCCTTTGACTGAATTTACAGCTAGAAAGTGCAAGCGATGTGGATTCTATGAGAAAGATAGTGTTCTTTCTGATGATGAATTTGATGAGTGGGAGCTGTGTCCTTCTGATTTTACTGCCCCTGATGGAAAATATGTCCACTTCAAGAAAAAGGAATTTAATGCTAGTTTTATATGCCCTGCATGCTTATCTTTTTCTAATGGTGAGCGTCTTGCAACCTTTGAAATTTCTTTTACTGCTATCGTGATATTTGTCCGTGTTTGTTGATGCCGCTGCAGCAATTATTAAGTTGATCAAAATAAGTTAATTTCAAATTTGGTTATTGATTCTTCCCATTTCTAGTAATGCTATATGATACTTACACTTTGGTGCATTTATTTCAAATTAGTGTAGATAACCATAATCAATTATTGTATAGGAGTTTCTCACCATTTGTGTGTATTTATTTAGAATAATTTAGCAAAGAATCTAAGGGAAAAGATATATCCTGAAACTTTCCCCTGTAATCAACCGGAAGGGAAGGTACATAAGCGCATTTATCCCGAACTTTAAATTTGTGTGCTAAATATCTTTGATGCTATAGCCTTCGGCAGTTAAGCATCATTCCACCTTTTGGGATAAGGCTTGAATGCTTGATTGTTGTTGATATTATTGCCATACATGATTCATCTGAAAGATTTTTCTTCTCAATGATGATTATTTATTGTCGTTGTGGATCTGGAAATCACTGGTTATTCCTGTTTTGTTCCTTCTATGCATCTAAACAAACCTCTAAATTATTTTTCTAGTGATACATGCTTACATTACATCTATACCAGTATACTGAGTAATCTCTGAAATTGTATGTTTTGCAAAGAAGTTGATCGTGTTCATATGTACAGATACTATATCTGCATCTGACGGGAATCATAAAGGAAAGGGAATGAATACAGGAGTTATCATTTTGCTTACCGTTTTGGTTTCAACTGTACTGATTGCGGGAGCCGTGGGTGCATATAAGTACTGGCAAAAGAGGAAGAGAGAACAGGATCAGGCTCGATTTTTGAAGTTATTTGATGAAGGAGATGACATTGAGGATGAGCTCGGCCTTGGCACAATCATATGATAGGTTAACAAATTTCCTTCTGTACAGTAGGCTTTTCTCTCAATTTTGTTGATGAAAATATATATTGTTTTGGCGTTCAAATTTCACCAGAAGAGATAGTTCTAGTTGTCAATGTGGACAGCAATAATGCTACTGTTTATAGTCACCTGTACAGACTACACATATTTTATATGGTACTTTATCTGACAGAACTGCCCAAACATACGTAAAAATACATCCATTTATTCTTCCATTTTTCAAATAAGATTAGACTATAAGTGTATGGTGTACCTCTACTGGTGGGGTGAAGACCCAGATGCTGTCGAGGGTTGTGTATGTTTGGCGGAAATGAATTTTTACCAGCCCACTGCAGTAATAATCTAAACGGTTGATAAAAAATCCAACAACTGCTGGCAATCCTGGTCAGCACTTCGATAAATTCATAAATCTTTCTTGAGACTTGTTTGAATGTTACGTTTATTTAGCATAGACTGAAATGTTACGTCTGTTTTTTATTTCCGGTCGTTGATTTTTACCATGATTTTGTAAAACTTATAAATCTTTAGTACCCACATTTATACCAGAAGTTTATAATTAATGAGTAAAATAAAAAATCATCAGAAACTTCAACAATTTTTGTTTTCCATCATACACATCTCGACTATTTGATCTCAATTCATATTTATATTTATATAGTTCCACTATCTAGTACTCTTATCAGATAATATGTACTCGTATTTTTTTACTAAAGTTCTGTTTGGTTGGAGGTGAATGGAGGAGAAGGGTAGGGGCGGAGGTTTGGAGGATGGGATTGTTTTAAACTTGGACAAAGTTGTCTTCGTGACATAGCTCAATTGATATGGACATTGCAAGTAATATGCAGGGGTCGAGTTTGAACAATATATTTCCCACTTATTCACCTTAGGTTAATTTCTGGCCACCGTAAATTAGTAAGACTTGGATATACAGATGTGTTCAGATTGAATCCAACTGACAAATAGAAACGCATAAAGGAAAAAGAAGATAAAGGGAGGAAAAATTACCATAATGTTTGGATAATAATAGGATAGAAAAGAGTTGCATCATTGATCATTGATTGAGTCAAATTAAAGTCTGAAGCCTGATGATGAACGACTGTGACTACTAACTTCAGAAAAATGTCATCTGGATTTGACCAACAGGAGAATGCCTCATCAAAATGTCTCTTCTCATTCCTAAGAAAAACAAGTTACATTTTCAGAAACCAGCTGTGGTTTTGTCCAATAATGGGGGACTAGGAGACTTCCTAACATTGCGCACAAGAACATCCATATATTGAGCTGCATCCAACAGACTTCTTCGACACGACCAGTTATGCCTAAATAAGATGCAGTCTTTTCCTCCCACACCATATACCCCACGTCAACATGACAAATATATTTTGCCTCTCTTGCTGCGGGTCTATAGACAGAATTTGGGATTAATGGAATTTTTTTCATATTCTGACTTCAGCACGGTGAAAGTCTCTACTAACGTACAATTGTAAAAAGTAAAAAGCTTCTATTCCCTACTATTTTTTTAATCTTCAAGTTCTTCTATTAGTAGCTACTAATGTAAAGCTTTTCTACCTGTGCTTGGTTCGGATTCTCTCACAGTAAACGTGCGTCGACCATGCCTCTCACGGTGAAAATTGCTTGCTATTTTGAGCTTAAAAAACACAAGTCTACAGAGCCCCCGCAATAGAGTAGACAGGCCAAAAACAATTAGAGCCTATTTGGATTGGCTTTTTTTTATTTTATTAATTTTTTGCAAATATGCAAGTTTGTATGTATTATTTCATAAGCTTGTCAAAGTAGTTAATGAAAAAGAAATTATGAAGTTATAATTTTCATTAATCAGAAACACAAAAGCACATAAGATATTTTTCATAAGTTCAAAAAGAAGCCAACCCAAACAGGACCAAGCAGAGATGACAAATGTGGCTTTCAAAATCCCAAGTACTAGAATTAAGTCTCGATAGATTATCATTTTTCATAATAGCACTATTTTTCATTGGCTAATGTAAGAAAAAGGAACTAGAACTCTAGGATTTGAAGATGCAGTTTTAAAATTTCTCACAAGCAGATATATTTAGAGTTATGCAACGCTGGAAACTTATTTTCAAACAAGTCACAATTGTTGCAACCAACAGAGGTTTAAAAATTCAAAATAGCATACACAACCGTTGTTCATAACCATAAGCATCATTAAGCATTCAAAAAGAGATGGATATAGTGCATTTCATAAACAAAACATAAATATCCTGGCCACGTCCTGAGCTCATTTATAAGTAAAAATACTTAAGGTGATGGAGAGCGACGATTGTTGTCATCATCCTCCTCTACGGGGCTCCTATCCTCATCCCTGGGGCTGCGGCTGCGGCTTCTGCTGCGCCCATTAGCCTTAGGGCTATCATCATTGTCCCTTGAGGGGCTTCTGCTCTTCACTCTAGCACCATCACTGTAATCAGACCCATCTTGGGTTGCAACCACCCTATCATTCCCAGGAGATGCGCTCTTTTGTGGACTGCCTTCAGGAGATCGACTATACTTCCTCGACTTGGAGGGCGGAGGACTCCGTGATCTATCTGAAGGAACTGGGCTTCGATCTCTTCTGACAGGAGATCTTGATCGGCTGGAAAGAACAAGAGCACCCAAAGTTCAGCTTATAAGTAAAGAACAGTTATGTCTACTTAAATAAAAGCAAATAATCTTGAACTATTTACAGCTTTCAAGTACTGACCTATAGCTGCGAGCCGGGCTGTAGCTTCTGTCACGGCTTCTGCCTCTCCTAGGAGAACGAGACCTGGCTGGAGAACGAGACCTGGCTGGAGAACGTGACCTTCCTGGAGAACGTGAAACACTTCGTGCATGTCTGCTGCTAGAACAAGTCAAATTGAAATCATCAGTTGAAGGCTCAGAAAATCGATTAGAAAGCATTGTTGCAATGAACAGATCAACAATAAATTAACATTACAGCACCAGCTTGGAACCCCAACACCATGGCCTACCTCAATTTTTTTGGACTGTTCTTGCAGTTCTTTTCGATATGACCTCTCTCCCCACAGCGGTAACACTTGTTCTTCCAATCCCCAGCTTTGCAATCTCGAGCCCAGTGGCCATCAATGCCACAGTTAAAGCAGCGTCCAGATCCAGGAGGTGGACCTCGACCCAAATATTCCCTAGAATCCCGAGAATCACGGGAACCCCGAGGAACCTGAATGATTTAAAGCCCAAAAGAAAAATAGCAACATGATCAGAAATACCAGGGAACAAGTGCAAATGATTCTGTCTTAAGTATTTAAGCCAACAGTCAAAGTAAAGCATAATGCAAGCCATAAAAAAAAGACAACAGACCAACAATGTTGTCATAAAGTAATCACTTTTTATTGTGCTGCTAATGTTGTCATTAACATAATTACTTTTTATTATGCTGCTATATAGCAAGAGGAAGAGTTAGTTAACAATTCCAAAGCCATAATAAAGCTAGTAAACCCCCATGAAAATTACAAAGTTAAATTGAAGGTCTTCTTTCATCTTCAAGGGATAATCCCAATTAGAAATTTAAAAGAACAGAATATGCCAAAAAGCAAGAATAGTGAACTATAAGACACTAAGGATATCAAAAAACCTATATATATATATATGTATGTATGTATATTATGGCAGTATCGGACAGACATCCGCATAAGCATCCCTTGCAAATTGCCAATACTATATCTGGAATCAAATAAAAGCAAAAATTGATCAAATAAAGGTGATGAATTTGGTCCTAATTTTGGACCAATTTGGACAAAATTCATAAACTGTCTTTGACATAAAATTTGGACCAAATTCATAAACTTCCTTTTACCAATTTTTGCTTATATTTGAAATCAAAGGGAGTATGTATATGCAACTATCAGATTAGACACTCATCAAATATATACATGGATGGAGCAAGCACTTTCAAATGAAACATCTAAAGCATCAGCATTAGACAGGAACATCCAAACAAACAAAAAAATTCCGTGAAAACTAATTATAAAAGAGACATATAACAAAAAAAAAAGTGTAATAAGTACAGCCAGAAATTGATTCCTACCCCTTTTGCAAATTCCACAATAAGACGACTTCCATCAATATCGCGACCATCCAAATTGTATCTTGCATCATCAGCATCTCGAGGATCTCTAAATTCCTGCTCAAAATACGTAAGGAACAAACTAGGAAAGTAACACAAAAATCTTACCGCACAATCTATAATTGAACTCCCCGAGTAGATAATAGAAGCCACCTTTGGGCAGAGCAATGAACAGAAATCAAAGTGAAAATAAAAAAGTAACAAAACAGGGAAAGGGTAAGAACTTACAACAAAGGCGTAATCATGCTTCATATCCACATCTCGAACGCTGCGGAAATGGTTTCCATAAACAGTAAGGCCATCATTACTTAACTACTGGAACTGTATGATACTTCGCCCCTCAAAGACGAACTAAACACCAGTTTGTGATTGTTGCCAATTCCATAAAAACACGCAATAACATTACAGAAAGAATCGCCAAAGTCAACACTCAGGTAGGAATATCCACCAATTACACCAAGATTACACCAAGGCCACCCTCCCACCACAGACCTCCGGGTTTAGTGAAAACCCAAAAACCTTCAACAAGATCATTTAAGTTAAAAATGACACCTGTGGGATACGGTTCCCACGCATAACATGAGGTATAACCAACATAAATCCAAGCCCAAAACAAAGCTTGGAAAGAACCTGTATATTGTCCCCTAACTTTAGATATAGGGCCTATTTGGATTGGCTTAGTTGAGCTTATCTACTGAATAAGTTTTGTGAGACTGTTAGCGAAAATTTATGAAAACGGCTTTTGACAATCTTAATAAGCTTTTTTGAGTTTATTTTCATAAGTTCTGCAATATAGGTTATGAAAACAACTTGCAACATATACAAAAAGAATTAGTGAAATAACTTATAGCTTATGTAAGCATATACATAAGCACTTATCATGATAAGTGCTTGTGCTATAAGCTGCAAATAAGTTGTTTATCCAAACAGGCCCACAGACAATGGCACCCCAGGCCAAACCTATCACTAATCTAGCTTGGTTGCAAATCAACAAAGGAAAGTGACACAAGGAGACATGGTAATAATTTTCCATTCATAAATAGGTAAAACCTGAACAATTCCGACAAACACAACAAGGTTTGGGATCTCCTCTAATAGTCTAGGAATGAGATACACAACCAGACATGGAATGTGATAGAACTAACAATTGCACACAAAATCATACAACAGACAAAAATTGCATAAAGCAAAAACCAATTTAAACAATTATGAATGGAATTGAAATTAAATCAGTGCAGAGCTTGAAAATTACCTTCCATATCTGCTGAAGACCCGCTCCAGATCACGGGAACGAGTTCGTGAAGACAAACGACCCACATAGAGGCGGGTATTGCCATACTTATCATCATAGCGAGGCATTGTCGATATCTTTTAGCTGTATGCAATCAATAATTGAAACTAGGTTATGATTCAACAAAGTAGTTACAGAAACAAAAAAAAAAAAAAAAAAAAATCTTCTCTTTTGCTATTGATGGTAAAGTAGATAAACAGTTGAAATTAAATACCCAAAAAAAAAATTACGAGCATAGATAGATAATGTCTAGATCTAATAGAAATCAAGCTACCAAATTTAAATCGAAAACCGGAGAAATACAAACCGATCGATGAAATTGGGAATTGGGAATGGAATGATTAAAGGGTGAATCAATTGAAGGCTATATGCATGCAATTACAAGATCCGATGGAAAAAAATAAAATTAAAAGGAGATAGGAGAATGAAATTGAATTGAATTGGGGAAAAGAGAGAAGAGAATGAGGATTGGTACCTTGGAGGAGATTGCCAGAAACCTAACCCTTTGAAAGTGAATCGGCTTCCTACCTTGCGTTTCACTATTTATATCAAGTGCTCCGCCAATGTCTTGATTTTTGGAGTAAGTTGGGTACATGGGCCTAGTGGGCTTCTTATGGATACGATCTTATAAAAAGGACTATTTAACGCACGTTGATATATGCCGAACGTAACTTAAGTCACGTTGGGGTTATTTTCGATAGTTTACATGGGAGTGAGCAATTTTGTTTAGGAGAAGAACAATTTTTCTGTTTCTTTTACCCCTTCTAAGGTTCTCACGTGTCCTATACAGTTCGGGTTTTAGAATACGAAAAGGGTGTGCGAGAAACTTGTAAGGTGGAAAAAGTAATGACGTATAATAATAGATCTGTCAAAAACAAATTAGCTTAGTAATTTGTACTTGCACCATAAACATTTACTATTCTCACCTTATAGTCAATTTGTTCTTTGTGGTTTTGTTAAACAGTTGTTGAGTGTCCTCGTGATCTTATCTCAGTTGGTAGGGACAATACATATTATATGCAAGGTCCAGAGTTCAAACTCCGGCCACCACAAAACAAAACAAAAAACAATTGTTGAGTGTCAGATCGACGTTGAGTGTATACTTTTAATGACTCTAGTTCATAAATGAGTAATTTGATTGACTTTAGTGTGCACTTTATAAATTCACCTACATGAGTATGGAACACCCTTTTTTTATTGTCAGACAATAGAAATAATCTTGGTAAAAGCTTTTGTGGTTGTGTTTCTCCTACCCAAACGTCGTTTCAAAACCAAGTATTAACGTAATTACCAACTTTTCTCCTAACTACTTGATAGAACCACTCTCTTTCCCCTTCGTCTAATAAGGTCACCTTGCTCAAGTCTCTCCACCGTATCGAATATTTCTTATTCATTCCAATTCTACTAGCCTTCGAAAGGTCCATCACTTCTTTGTCATACTTGCTTTCAATACCTTTTTCCAAGAGAAAAAAAAAACACTTGGGGGTGTTTGTTTCAAGGTTAAGAATGACATTTCCGGGAATACATGGTTAGGGAATGATTATACCCATGTTTGTTATGAGGTTGAGAAAAAATATTCCTGGATATAAAGGTTCTTAGGTATGAAGTTTTCCCTTATTCCCATGAAAACATGTGGGAATATGCATTCCCATGATATTATGCATAAATTTTTTAAAAAAATTGTAACTTCCAATTTTCCCAGGAATGTCAAGTTATTTGCCAAACACTTTTTTTAACAAATACCCAGGAATCTAATTTTCATATTTTCATTTCCAGGGATGTTATTCCTGGAAATAATTTGTGTTTCCCCAAAACAAACGCCCCCTTGCTTCGTCATCATGCGTCACTTCCATTTAGAAAAATGAGTATGTTGAAAATCACCAAATCCTTCGCTCCTAACTCACCACAAAACCTTGGCCTACACGCCTACGGATTCTCCACTAAGAACCCTTTAAAAGATTTCAATCCTACCGCTTTTATCATTAATGACCCTCGACCCCTCCGCCACTAAAAGGCTAAGAACTATGCCAACCGATCACCTTATTTTAAACCTCTACTTATAGCAACTTCCTCCCTTAGACTTCCATACACCAAAACCGGCAAACTACCAAAGAAAACATAAGTCTGTATCCAACCCCTCCACTTATCATCAAAGCCAACTCCCCTGTCCTCTTGAGCTTAGCTCAGTTGGTATAGATAATGTATAATATATGCAAGGTCCGAAACCCCGACCACCATCAAAAAAAGCCAACTCCCCTAAACATATACTCCAAAAAATTCTAACTAACTGAATTGTAGGTTTCTTTAACATCTGGAGATTAAACACTTCCTTTAACCTTTTCGCACAAACCACTTGTTACTTAACAACCAACACTCCATGCACCAAATACCCCCTTTATAAATGCCGATTGATTCTTTGAAAGCAAGTCCGCCGTCATTACCTGAGTCTCTTTGCCAATAAATTATAGAAATCAATACCTTAGGCCGGCGATTCTACTTCCTAGAAGCATTGCAAAGTGGTCCCTTACGTCTCATTGTGTGCTGTGAAGTTTTTGTCAACTAAGTACATAATGTGCCACATAATCGAGTTGAAATAATTGAAAGAAATTGATAGAGCGACTTAATTAATCAATGTTTAGTAATGTTAGAGATCAATTTGAAATTTCTCTAAAATAAGGGACGAGGTGATTTATGTGTCAAAAGTCATGAACCTTTTTAAGTATGAATGCTGTCAGACACATCTAAATTGCAGTGATAATTGATGTAAATGAAAACTACCAGCACAAAATTAAAGATTAAGCATGAAAATAAATTGAGGATATATAAATTAATCCAACTCAAAAAGTAAAATTATACTAGCAACTAATACAATCATCGTCATTTTTTTCAAAAGAAAAGAAAAGCACAAGAAACTGTTGGTAATTAAACTAACATTAATGACAATGATACATGAACCTATTTGTATTCTTTTTATGCTGCAATAGTACTCTGAATATGATTATTACAAGAATGTATAGGAAGGGACAAATATAAATTATTGAGTCTATTTCCTCTTGTTCTTGCTTCCAAATAGCAACGCCAAGTAAAAGAGGAAGCGAAAGAAGAATCCCCAAGCAATGGTGATGAACAAGCAATTCCATTTACTAAGCTGTGTGACCCCTTGCTGCTTCAGTATATCAGCTCCAGTAACAACACAAGTAGAACTCGTTATGTTAGTCCCCAGTGTACTACTCAAGCTCTTCAACAGCTCAACCTTCAAACTCCCTGGGACATCACCAAGCGGAGTGTTATCAAACATCTGAATCCCTCTGACGAAGCACCTTGGTGGCTTAATATCAAACTCATTCTGAAGCACTCCTTCAAAAGGGTACTTCACCAGTGATAGGTAATGGAACCATATCCAGTAAGGTGGAATCCTATCCCTACTGATGAAGAATCCACTGAAGAGAAGAAAGTAAGCTAAAATAGCTACCACCACTGTGAAACCAAGCATCACATGCGAAACAACGCCGGAGAGGAACGTGACGAAGGAGCTTCCTGCCCAAAAGGAAGCTAAAATGGTGAAAAAGTAAAAGAGGAAACCAGATGTCCCGCCGGCAAGTCCAACTGACCAGAAAGTGGTGACAGCGAAGGCGAAGGAGAGGAAAACGAGTGCAGGTAGGGAGATAATGGAGTGTGCAAGGACATAGGAAGAACGACGGTAAGCGTTGTAAGCAGTTTCTCTCATGAAGATGTAACGCTCTTGAAGGAAAACGGGGATAGCTTCAGCACAAGTGTAGAAGGTTGTTGACATGGCGAAGGCGAAGAAACCCAAACGCTCTTGAACACCTTTTGGTGAATTGTCAAGACGGTAAAATATGGTGGCTAAGATTCCACCGGTGACCAGAACTGCACCAAGACGGATTCCGAACAATTCCGGCATCCGTCTTGAGTTTAGTAGAGAGCGTTTTCCAATAACCGCCATTTCAATCCAAAACGGATTTGCAAAAGTGGCAACTGAGGACGCAATTGAGTTACCGTTTCCATTACCACCGTTGGTTCCTGAGACTAATTTCCCTCTTGAGATACTTGCGCTGATGGCGTCTTTTAACGACATTTTAGGTCCGTTAACGGCGGTTACAGATGCTGGTTTATACTTCAACTGCCATGATTTGTTGAACTCTACAAGGCTTTTTGTTCCTCCGGGAGTTTCTTCAAGCTCACGGATTAGATCCAGTGCGAATTCTGTCTTGTTCTCGCTTTCCGGTATGGGATGACCGAATTCAAGGAAAAAACTAGGGAGGTTCGCCGGAGAGCCGCTGTAGACGGTTTGCCCGTGTGAAAGGAAGATCAAACGGTCTAACAAACCGAGGATTCTGTAGCTTGGTTGATGAACGGTCATCATCACGATGCTACCGCTCTGAGCAATTCTCTGCAAAACCTTCACCACCATGTAAGCGCTGGTAGAGTCAAGTCCAGAGGTTGGTTCATCCAAGAACAAAATGATTGGATCGTGGATGATGTCTGTTCCGATCGAGACACGGCGGCGTTCTCCACCAGAAACACCACGGTGACCTTCATCTCCGATGACAGTTGAGGCAGCGTTGCGGAGACCGAGCTGATCGATGAGTGCTTGGACACGAGCTTTTTTCTTTGATTTGGAGAGAGAGCGAGGGAGGCGAAACTCAGCGGAGAACATGAGAGTTTCTTCCACCGTGAGCATTGGGAAGAGAAGATCGTCTTGCATGACATAAGCTGAGATAACCTTTTGAAGACTTGACTCCAAAAGGTCACCGTTTAAAGTCACAGTGCCTTTTAGAGACTCTTTGGAAATTCTGTCAGCGAGAGCGTCGATGAGAGTTGACTTGCCGGAGCCACTTGCACCAAGAACTGCCATGATTTCTCCGTCTCTCGCTTCACCGGAGATGTCGTTGAGGAGAATCTTGGTGCCGTTTGGTTTTGTAATTTCGGCTTCTTCATCTGTTGGAAGAGAGTTTTTCTTAGAAGAGAAGCAAGTCATCTTTTTTTGGAGCTTCACACTGTAGGTTAAGTTGGTGAAAGAAAGGAAAAAAGGTGGGGGAACGGTGGTGGAAGAAGATGATGAAGAAAGATCAAGAATATGGTGAGTTTGAGGATTTTTGTTGTCGTTTTGAGCATCTTCGACGCGTTTAAGGAGTTCACCGAGTGTGGGAGAAACATGAGTTCGTGTTCTGTTGGGATTAGGAACAAGTTCCATAGATTGGTTGAAGAAAGGAAGCATGTCGTGGTGGGAAACTTGGTTTGGAGGCGTGGGAGCTAAGTGAGACATAGGTTTCATATTGCATGCATGGGTGAGTCAATATTAATCATGAATTATGCATGATTCAACTTGCTTGAAGAGAATGGAATTAATGGACTTGTATATATAAAGGTAGATAAGATGAGTGGGTGTTTGGTAATTCAAAATAGTCCAACTCCAAACCCATACGTTGCTTGCATAATTTAACTAGGATTGCATTAGCAGGTGCATGTTTAGGCAAGAGGAGTTGTGATATTTTTGCAAGCTACTGCTACTATTAGCTAAGCTAGCTCTTTGACGCCATCTTACTATTCACCGACAATCCTTAATGAGACAGATAACCGATATATTTAGTACTACATTATTACTGCCTCAAACAACACTGTTTAAGCGGTTAAAATGAAGAGGAGTGCTATTCATCGCAAGGTTGGTGTGTGGAAATAAAATTGATGGGCCCAGCTATAGTTATAATTGTGCCATCGTGATCTTTTCTAGGGAATATATTCCTTGCATGTAGTATTTCTCAAAAATAAACGGAGAATTAGTCACTTTAATTTCTGAATGCGGAGAAATTGCAAAGCAGTTCCTGAATGTAGACTCTGTTGGTCAATTTCAGGGGCTAAAGTGACTAACGAAGTCTACATTCAGGGACTAAAGTGACTAACAGAGTCTACATTCAGGACTAAATTGACTAACAGAGTCTATATTCAGGAACTATTTTGCAATTTATCTGCATTCAGGGACTAAAGTGACGACTCATTTCCTATTCAAGGACTAAAGTGACTAATCTCTAAAAATAAAATCATTTTTTGAATGGAAAATTGTGTAACTATTACTTTTTTCATGTGTTTTATACATAAAAACCATTATTTACATTTAGACACTTGTTAGCTTGAAAGAAAAAGAAGAAAACAAGATTTTATGCACCTTACATTATTACTTTTATGCGTTTAGCTTTGAACGCTACTCAATCAAATTATGTCTACCTGCAGTCCTTTACATTTCGTTTGCACCGTTAGTCTTCAAGTCATGCTCATTTTGTAATATTGTCCTTTCTACTATATTTGTGATCGTGCGAACCACAATTTTTTTCACAACTAGATATAAACAACGCTCGGATGTTTATTTATCATGTTTTACATTAGAGATAAGTTGTTCATTATTTTGGGCTCGCAAATTAGAATCATTACTCTTTATGAAAGACATTAATGTGAAATTTCAGATACTGCAGTTGGGGTGCGTTTGTTTTGAGTAATATTCATAGAATCATGTGAATAAAATGATAAAGATATACTTGCATATGTTTGTTAATTACAAGTTTATTAAATTTTATTTTCGTGTATAAAATGTTCATGGGAATAGAAAAAATTTCTCAAAGAAAATGGTGGGAATAAGGTTTTCATTAAGATGGAAATAAATTCATGTGTAACTACCTATTATAATCCATATTTTTATGGTTCCTAGGAATATTATAATGTTAACCAAACATCTTTTTTCGAAATACCTTGAAATAAAATTCTCATCTATATATTCAAAAGAATGTTATTTCTAAGAATAAATTTGATAAACATAAAACAAACACACCTTTAGATATTAAGAAGAAATGAAGGGTGAAGAATTATGTCATGTATGTGCACATACATGAAACGTCACACATGCTTTTTTTAACATAACTTGTTAAAGAGACTAATAGAACAAATAAAATGGTTAAGCTTAAAATGGTTAAACTTAAAAGGATCAGACACATAGTTTTGCCTATTTTACCAATTTAAGTATACATTTTTTTAGGGGGTGTGTACATCTTTTAAATCATCCTTAAAGTTCAAAGTCTTAAGAAAATAAACTTTGCTAACAATCCTATAGAAAGTAACATATAAGGTTAAATAAGTTGTTAACCTCTATAAATATCATAAATTTTTAATCCATCAAATTTTTTTGCAAGTTTTGATTTTTCAAATATTTTCCGTCATGAATTTTTATCCATGCTTTTATGAAAACTCATGCATATCTTTTGAATTATAATTTTTTGTAGTCATGCATAATATAAATCTTTCTTGTAAACATTTAAATTTTTTAACAAGGAATGGATTAAATATGTTTATTTTAGCTTTAACGGTTAAAAATTCATATTTAATTCATATTTTATTAAAAATTTGTAAGTTTTTGTGGAAAATATTGTTATAATATTTTAAACTTCTCTGTAAAAATTTAGTCAAAATAAAAAGTACATATGAGTTGACTTAAAAACAAAAACTAAAAATTGTGACGGAGAAATTAAAGGGACCAAAACTTACTAAAAAAAAATTGTAGATCAAAAACTTATTTAACTCTTTAATCGGAAAAAAAATAGTATGAGATTGAGTGATTTGCAACAATTAATTAATATACTTAGTTTAGGCCAACCCCACCTGCTTGTAAGAAGCTTGGTGAGGGGTCAACGTCTGGGAAGAAAATCAACAATGCTCCCAATTTTTCTCTTCCTTCTTGTTGTTAACAAAATCGCTTATTGGATACTTGATACATAGTTGTTGCACTTCGAAGTGTTTTTTAGTTTTATTTTAAAAGCGTGGAGTGATCAAAGTCTTAAGTCAAAACCAAAAAGTAATTGAGAAGATTCAATCCTAAGCACATATTTTTAAACGCTCGTTCGGTACGTTGGTTAGAGCAAATTGTAGTCTCATAGTGAAATGGTGAAACATATATAATGCAATAATGATATTTAGGTGTAGTCAATTGCATAAATTAGTTTACTATTACTATCGTCTGTGGTAGTGATTGTTTAGAGCTGTGTCCTTTTTATATCACTTATGTGCTGATTTGTTGTATCCCCGTTACGGGTTTTTTGTGTGGTTTACTGAGTCAGGTTTATGCCCCCTCAGTCTCGTTCTTCCCGATCTCTTTTTCATTTATTTCTTATTTTGGCTAAAATAAAAAAAAATGTGGTCAGCACCATACATATCCTAATATCCTTCTACACGCATTCGTTTGGGCACGAAATAGAAAATACCTCGGCGATTATAGCCCTACAATTCAACAAAGCTGATACGTGGCTTGCCCTTATTGGATGAAAAAAATTTCTGATTGTTTCCCTCGAATAATTTAAGATAACTTATAGATTAGGTGTGGGTGTTAGATCTAATGTAGAGTGGGAGCGCTGTATCTACCATCTACTTAAGTAGAATTTTGAACTTAAAAGATAATGAAAACAGGTTTCTTTCATATTTAAATTTTAGTTTGCTTAGTCAACATTTTGTTTGGGAGCAATATTAAATATGGCTTGGCCAAACCAAAAAGCAAACCTTTTTAACAGCATTATTATATCTATTTTAATTTTTGGGAGTATTATAAGCCATTATTTAAATATTACTTCTTGTTTACCAAAATTTCACTTAATTTACAGATTAAAAAATCACTCAAATCTTGTGAATACTACCAAATGCGAACAACTTTTCGCAAAAGTTCTAGGCTCTTACCCACAAACAAGAGAGATGCCCAATCATGGTGATTTAATTTTCAGCGGGAACATTCCAGTGGTATTAAATCTTTTGCGTTAAACTTCCTACTGATAACATTCCAGCTGGTATTACTGTACCATTTTTGTTGAAATAAGTTAAAGATAGTAGTTTGTTGAGATAGTAGCAGTTCTTTCCAAAAAATACATAATGTTAAAGATAGTTAGTTTAGTGTATAAACATGTAAGCTCTAATAAACCATCGATTTGCAGACAGACAAAATTATTGTAGTACTACGTTTTTGCGTCCCTTGAAGGTTAATCATACCAGGTCCAAAACGAGCAGAAGGGATTCCATTTTAAGAAAATCATATTCATAATGATCCCAATAGTCAAACTAAAAAAGATTGGGGTAATAGTCACTTTGGTCCCTGAAATTGTAATGAGTAGTCAAAATAGTCCTTCAATGTATCAAAACTTCAAAGTAGTTTCTGTTTATGCATTTTGTTAGTCAAAATAGTCCTTAATGTTAAAATATTTCATTAATATTGTCAGATTAGTCTTTCAATATACTTATTGTCATATTAGTCCTTATAAGTACATGCTTATTGTCATTTTAGTCCCTATATGAAAAGAGTTATTGTGAACATTGAGATGTTATTTTAGTGTCAGAGACTATTTTGACTAACTGAATGCACAATCAGGGACTATTTTGAAATTTTGATACAATGAAGGACTAAAATGACTAATCATTACATATTCAAGGACTAAAGCGACTATTACCCAAAAAAAAAAAAGATTAGCATGGAGCACAAAGTGTTATTCATCCTTTGCTTACTGCATGTCTTAATATCCCTAGAAATTGATCCCCAAAATATTGCATTTGAAGAAAGTGTTATTTTGAACGGGTTGCGAGTTAATCTAGTAGGAAAACTAACTGTCTTCTTGGAAGCAAACCATGCTCAAGCAGGTTCACATAATCAAATGTACATGACGAGCTACGCTCCTACACGCAGAAACCACAAAACCAATTCCATCTCATTACCTTCCATTTGGGCTAACAATTTAATTTAATGAAAACCGATGCCACAAAATTTGAATAACATGCTGGCAGTTGCCCACTGCCCAGTGGCTAATGCTACACGTCTTAAGTAGCATTAAGAGTAATATGCAATAATAATATCAGAACGGGCAAAAAAGAGCCTACAGAGCAGGTTAAGTTACACTCAAATTTCCCTACTCCCAAATCCCAACTTCAATTTAAAAAAGCAACATTAAATAAGCACATTGCATAAAGAATGACTAGGAATCTGTTCGGATTTAAGTTCGGAACGACTATTACTACAGGGACTCAAACATGTTTCAATCATTCCATCTCTATCGGCATGTTACGGCTATCAAAATGAAGTTAAAACACAATATAACAAAAAGTATTCATCTTACGATTTCTAGTTCAACGTACTTCCTGTGCATCAGAAAATATAACAAACAAAAAATCAACCAGAAGCTGCTTCTGGTTTTTCAGGAAGACAAATGTGAAAAATAAATAAAAGGTTTTTTTCTTCCTTTTGAAAATCCTGAAAATGTTCAAAGAACAAAGCAAAAAAGATGATAATAAAAGATTAAAAGAAACTTATAGTGCACCCAATGCAAATCATCCCTCATTATAAAATGGGATGATGACTACAGAGAGGCCTAAAATAGTACTTATATAAAACTAATTGGTGTTGAGGCCACCTCTTCAGTCTAAGGATAACAACTTTCAACCTATTCAAGGACTGATCAATTTCTCTAAAGTCTACTGTAAGTTGTCTAATCTGATTTTTGCTTTGATCTTCTTGCAGACCCACTTGTACATCTCCCAACAAATTTCAAAACCTCGTCAATTAGAATGACAGGCAATGCAACCGCCAAAACCAAAAGCCATTCATTGAAGCTCAGGGGCACTATGCCAAAAACTTTTGCTAAGAATGGCACATACAAGATCAAAAAGTGCAGCCCAAACGAAACGGACATTGCCAAAAGAAGCCAAGGGTTCACCCAGGGAGGCATTGTCAAAAGGCTTCCATCTTCAGACAGAGCATTGAGAGAGTTGAACATTTCAATAGCTACCAACACAGAGAGGGACAGTGTCATGGCTTTCACTTTACCAGTAGTGAAGTAGTCGCATGGGTCGGCATCAAAAGATATGACTCTAGAACCAGCGGTGAAGGGAGCAGCAGTGAAGTTATTCCAAGAGGAGCATTGACCCCAGTTGGCAAGCTGGGAGTAAGTGACAAGAGTATGTCCATCGCCGCTGAGGTCAATTCCCATGAAGGAACCATGTGTATACCATATAATGAAGACACCAACAGTAGCTAATCCAACATAAATCCCAATAACCTGTGACGTATAACAATAGGGAGAACATTAGAAGCAAGTGAGTAGTGACACATACTATCAGCGTTCAAAACATAACACAGCTACAGCCCAATAAGGATACAACCAGAAAGAAAGAGAAGGCAAATTACCAGATAGCGGAATAAAATCCACAAGTTAATAAGTGAGTCATCACTGCGACGAGGAGGCTTCTTCATTATATCCTTATCTGGAGGATTAAATCCCAAAGCTGTTGCAGGGGGTCCATCAGTGACAAGATTAACCCACAGAAGCTGGACAGGTATCAGTCCTTCAGGAATACCTAGTGCAGCTGTAAGAAATATAGAAGCGACCTCGCCAATATTGGAAGAGATCATGTACCTGTGAAATTTAATTCAGTTACAAGATATCTTAAATTTAGCATCTATCATTAGATACTGTGCTTAAAATAAAAGCATATATAGATAACTAATTAATTGAAGTGTGTTTAAAATAACAGCATATATAGGTAACTAATTAATCGAAGTATAAAGCCAGATATAAATTACAGACATTAACAAGTAAATGGGGCGCCATGCCCCTCCAGATTGAGTGCCATACAATTGACTACTTTTTTTCAAGTATGCACTTTAGAATTGCTAAAAGAAGACATTAGCAGAAACATATTTGTAAAATGAAAATCAAATGCAGCAAATCTGGACCTGCTCCATCCACACCACAAAATCTCTGTTATTAAAGACAAAACTAGATCAACAGATTTAAACTTCCCCAGAATCTAAATTAAACCAAACTAATTACAACTCACACTTCTATCTTATCATCCACCCTTTCCTTTATGATTTGTTTGTTTGATATTCTTAGGCATGAACTCGCAAAAGAATACACATCAACACACATTATGAAAGCACATCTTATGACCTCATTATTTCTGAAGAGATAACTATAGTAATATATAGCCAGCATAAACATGGTAAAGAAGGCAAAAAAGAAATTTTATTTTTTAAAACCAACTAAACAAAGATAGAAACAACAATGCAATGAATTATATCCTTCCTTTACAGCATTGATTTATGTGGATAACCAGTCATTTCATTAGACCTTATGCAAAAATTCTCAATCCAGTGGATGGAGTAAAAGCCTACTGCAAGGTGCCAACAACATCTCAGAGCCAATACAAAATATAAAGATGAATGGATTTACCTGATAAAAGCCTTCATGTTATTGTAGATAGATCTACCTTCGCCAACAGCAGCAACAATTGAACTAAAATTATCGTCTGCTAACACCATATCTGAAGCTTCCTTTGCCACCTAGATTTAACAGCAATATATAAAAAGGATTAATCACCAGATAGAAAATAACAATATAAACTTGTATTCCTTAACCCAACATATTTCACTCATTAGTCAGAGAGAAACACGTTGAAAACAATAAATTTGCATCAATCCACTGCACCAAATTCAAATCCTTATACAATTTCATTACAGAGCCCATATCAATAGCAAAAACAAAATACCTCGGTCCCTGCAATGCCCATTGCAATACCAATGTCTGCAAGCTTTAAGGCAGGTGCATCATTAACACCATCCCCAGTCATAGCTACCACCTCCCCATCCTCTTTAAGAAGCCTCACAATGTCCTGCTTGTGTCTAGGTTCAGCTCTCGAAAACAAAAGCCCACCAGTCTGTCTCAGATAAGCTTTTTTATCACGGAGTTCCATAAAATCTTTGCCAGTTAAACTTTTTGAACTAATATCTTCATTGGGTGCAAATACACCTATTTCGCGGCATATAGCTTCAGCAGTGTTTTTGTTGTCTCCTGTTATAACCATAACACGAATTCCAGCTGCTCTGCAGTCTTCAATTGCCTCGTAAACCTCCTCCCTAGGAGGATCCTGAGTACAATTCAACAATCATTTTTACAGTTACTATACCAAACAAAATCATAGAAGTGAGAAAGTATAAAATGCAAAATGGAAAGCTCAAAACTTACCCTCAACCCAACCAAGCCAACAAAAATGAGTTCATCTTCAATTGATGAATAATTGTTAGGGTCAAGCAAAAGCTGGTGGGCTGGATGATCCTCGTTCCCATTATAGTTTTCAAAATTAGCAAGCTCGTCCTTGTAGGCAAACCCCAAACAGCGTAATGCACTGGTGGACATCTCATGAAGAGCTTGCAATATGAGTTTCTTAGCATTATCGTCCAGCTTTACAACTGAACCATCACGCAACTGAACTTTAGAGCTTCTATCCAACACATTTTCGACAGCACCCTATCAAAAGTTAGGGCCAAGTGTCAGTTTGACATATTTCCCAAAAGTACAGAGAAAGGGAACCAGAAACCAAAGGACATTGAGGCTTATAAATAGACTAAAAGCAACAGAAACTGTCCTAAATAATATGGATGTAGAGGCAAAATGAGAAGTGAGTCAGAAGAACAGACTGGTCATAAAGACCTTGTCTTAAGAAATTTAATATGAAAAATATCAGTCTTTTAAAAGAACTTTATGCTACAGAACTGGTATCAATAACAACAACAACCACTAAGTGGGGTCGGTTACATGGATCAAATTACGCCATGATGTTCTATCATAAACAATATTTCGGTCCAACTCATTAATTTCTAAATCATTCCTACTAGTTTCTCTTGTAAAGTACACATAAATCTTGGCAAAATAATAATGTACTACAAAAGTTATGTCAAAACACATGTTTTGTTCTTTAAACTAGTCTAAAAAAATGTCAGAAGCATTTTGGTGATCCAGGGTGCTACTTAGTCAAATATTATCATTGTTTATGTTAACGACATGAATGGCCTTTTGCTTTGATATCCAGAATATATAGATAATCTTACTCCAGAAGAACAATAAAAAGACCTTAAACTCTAATAAAAATGTGTAGAAGATTCACCTCTAAAGAAAAAAGTTATCTTTAATTTATTTTAAGGAAAAACAGGTGATAAAAGTAAAAAATCCTATACCAATCCAAATTAAGCAGCATTGCCACAAAACGAATATTAATTTAACAATTACAGAATTAGATAATAAGTGCATAGTGGGGAGAAACCGTGTTATAGCAGAAAGAAATAATACCTTAACCAGCAGAGATTTCTTTTTCCCCACACCAGAGTCTACAATAACACCCATTGACTTCCTGTCACGGTCAAACTCAAGAGTAGCAATCCGCTGATCATGTTCGTTCCACCATTCACAACAACCTAGATCAAAATTTGAAGGTAAGATATCTAAGTCTGTTTATTGAATCAGTTCCATTACTAACTAGTAGAATTAGATGACAATAAAGCCACAGTTTTTGGTCTAAACACTTGGTCTTTCTGCCAAGCTTGGGAATCCATTACAAAAACAAAACAAAATAAACACTTCAGGAAGGTAGCGGCATTGCAACTTGTTCAAGCCTTTGACTAAGGTACATCAATCTTACTTCCCGGTGAAAAGCAACTAATAAAAACTTACAAAAGTGATTAAACTTACAATAAGTTTCTTCTTGTCAAAAAAACTTACAAAAGTGGATTAACTTTTAGGTATATTAAAAGGAGTTATCAAGTCATATGCTTTGGTAAATCAGCAGAGATGGTTTTTACAAAGATTAAACTTACGCAGTATGGTACTTTTGCTTCCTGATTGTACATCTTTGGATCCTTCAGGAAGGCCCATCTTCTCTACCAAAACCTGAAATCCCAAGGGAGAATACAAAAAATAATCAGATACCTTTACAGGCTAAATTGGACAGTTTTGAATGGACAGGAGAGAACCAAATAGCCCAATTTGCCTCCAAATGATCAAGAGACAGTGCTAATTTGGACCCACTAAGCTAACACTCAAAGCAATTACAATCAAGAGACAGTGCTAGTTTGAAACCACTAAGCTAACACTCAAAGCAATTACGATCAAGAGACAGAGCTAATTTGAAACCACTAAGCTAACACTCAAAGCAATTATCTAAAAGGATGGTTCACACAGATATTAATTGCAAACAGTACACAAGCCAAAGAACATGAAAAGATATATCTTGCCTTCAAAGCTGCTTCAGTGGGCATTCCATGGGCAACAAACTTATGCTCTGACTGTGATATTCCGGCATCATTACAAACAGCAGCTATTTTCGCTATGGTCTGAAGGTTAGCATCCAATTGACCAGCCGGCCAATTCTCTATTTGACCATCATTTGGATTATATGTAGTTCCTTCGACCTTAAAGGCTCGCAGTGCGTCTACATTAGTGCCAATAGCTACAAGTTTCGAAACAGCCATCTGGTTTGTAGTCAGTGTACCAGTTTTATCAGAACAGATCACAGTTGTGCAACCCAGGGTTTCAACACTTGGTAGCTTCCTAACCAGGGCATTCTTCTGGGCCATCTTGCGAGTACCAAGTGCGAGACAAGTCGTAATGACCGCAGGCAATCCCTCGGGGATAGCAGCCACAGCCAACGCCACAGCAATCTCAAAGTAATACGTACACTTCTCGAAGGAAAACTTGAAGTTGGTAGGCCACCACCCATCATCAACATATTCCCATGTAAGGAAATACTTAACATTGATGAGCCAAACCAAAATACAAATAAGTCCAATCATCATCGTCAGCCTCTCTCCAAATTCATTAAGCTTCTTCTTCAAAGGAGTATCTTCCTCACTCTGCGATGCCTCATGTATCTGGTTATGCACCTTCCCAATCTCAGTATCCATACCAGTCTGAGTAACCAAGCAAAAGCAATGCCCATTAACAACAGTCGTCCCTGCGAACACAATACACTTTTTCCCTTGAATATCAGCATCCTCAGCAACAGGCTTATTAGTCTTATTCACTGCTTCACTCTCACCGGTCAAAGAACCCTGCTCCAATCTCAACGTCGAGCTTATCAATTCCACAACCCTCATATCAGCAGGCACCTTATCACCAACCTTAAGCTCCACAATATCACCAGGAACGAGATCCTTCGCGGGCAAGCTAGGTATCTTCGTGTTATTCCTAATCACCGAAGCTTGCTCCGATTGAATCTCTTTCAAAGCCTCCAAAGCCTTCTCCGCATTACTCTCTTGCCAAACCCCAACAATAGCATTCACAATCAATATCAAAAAGATCACCAACGGCTCAACGAAAGCCGTAATCTCCATCTCACCACCTTCATCACCATCATACCAAGCCAAAACAAACGAAATAATCGCAGCAGCGAGAAGAATACGAACCAACGTATCGTTAAACTGTTCCAAAACCAATTTCCAAATGGATTGGCCATCGTGCTTCTCCAATTCGTTAAAACCATAGATCTTACGGCGATTCTCAACCTCATCGTGACTCAAACCCGTTTTCACACTCACCTTAAAGTGTTCTTCGCATTCACGCACATCTTTCGCCCAAGCTTTGAAGATTTCGCCGTCGGAATTATCAGAACTCGTGTTCTCTTTTCTTCCATAATTTTCGCCTCCTTTCCCCATTGAGATCCAATTAAATTAACCTAGAGAAAACAATTTTGTATTGTTTCTCCTAGTTAATTCATGAAAATCGGAAACCCTAATTAGTAGTTAGGTATAAAATTGGGAAAAGGAATCGATGAAATTGAAATCGAGATCGCAGAAATTAGGGATAGTGTGTGCACTAGTTGAACAAGTTGAAGGGGTTAAAACAGAAAATGAAGAAAAAAAGGAAAAGTAAGAAAGAGAAAGGTTCGTTTTCGTTAGAAGGGGTCACGCATCGAAGAGTGTGCTTTGCGAGTAAGCTAAGCTAAGCTAAGCTGTGTGAAAGTGATTGGATTTGTGTCGCTTTCAGTGGCTAATGGTGATTATTTAATTAATCAAAGGGTTTTAAGGGAACATCCGTAGAAATTTCGTGGTACCATCGTTGGAGATTAATGCAGATTTTATTTCATTTTAAAAAAGTCAATTAGCGATATTGGAAATTGAAAAGTTCTATTGGTGATTTTCGGTCAAAAAAATAAAGTTGTATTCATGATTTGTCGTTCGTTTATTGGTTGACCTCCATCACTATGGCATCCACTTGCAAAATTGTTGGCCAGATTCTACTACTACGCATATGGGTTCATCTCGAACCTTCTTTCATAAAACCTTCACGCCTCACACACGTACGTACTCCCTATTTTAATTAGGGATATTCAAACGAGTGCCTACAATTATTTTTTAAAGATTTTTCCAAAAAATATAAAAATTAAAGATTTTAAATTGTGGTGTAGGTTTTTAGAAAACTTAGGTGTTCAATGTCTTGAAAATTGGGTTGGATCCTTAAAAAAAGGTTAATAGACTTTTAACCTCCTGTAATATAGATTACTTTTGTTTTTGCCCCCTCTAAAAAAATTAAATTTTGTCCTTGTAAAAGGAAGATTCTTCATGATTGTTCTAAGCCCATTTACTCAGCAGAATCTCTGAGGTGGCACTTAGATGGTTTTTTCTTTTTTTTTTTGCTTGCCACATGTAAAAAATATATTTTACACATCATTTATATTTTAAAAAATAAAATATAATTTAAAAAAATGAAAATCTATTTTAAAAAAATCTGAAAATTAATTTTCAAAATTTTAAAAAATATGAAAAAAATTCGAAATTAAAAAAACATTTAGATTTTTTTCGAAATTTAAAGAAATAGAAAAAAGTTCTTATCTTTTTTGAAATTAAGAAAATATTTAAAAATGATGGAAGTTAATTTTCAAAGAAATTTTTTTTTTGAACTAAAAAAGTTTTTTAAATTTTTTCTACAAAAAATATAAATTCAGGAAAATATTTTAATTTTTAAAAATCTGGATATAAATCTTTTTAAATTCCAATTATATAATCTGAAAAAAAAATTGATTTTATTTAAATTTTTAAAATCTTAACTTCATATTTATTTTGAAAATTTTAAATTTAGAAAAAATTCAGATTTTTTTTTTGAAATTTTTTATAAAATCTTGAAATATTGTTCAAGAATTCAGATTTTATGAAATTTTGAAGATTTTTTAATTTTTTAAATTCTCAATATAATTTTTTTTAATTCAAATCAAAATCTTAATTTCAGTTTTTTTTTTCAAGAAAAAATTCAGATTTTTTTTGATATTTTTTATAATATCTTGAAATATTGTTCAAGAATTCAGATTTTACGAAATTTTTTAAATTCTGAATATATATTTTTTAATTCATATCAAAATCTTAATTTCAGTTTTTTTTTTCAAAAAATTAAAATTTAGAGAAGAATTCCGATTTTTTTCGACAGTTTTATTCCTGAATTTTAATGAAATCTTTTTCGAAATTAAAAAATGAAAAAAAAATCGAAATTGGGAATATTTTTAAAAAAAATTCTGGAACTTAATTTTCAAAATAAAAAAATTAGATAATATAATATTTTTTGAAGTTTTTTTAATTTTAATTTATATTTGGATATTTAAGAATCTTTTTCGTGGTTATTTTATATTTTTTGAAAAATTTGAAATATATTAAATTTGAGATTTTTTATAATTATTTTCTAAATTTAAAAACAAATTATTTTTGTCCTAATTAATTCGTTTTTTTTATTTTTTAAAATTAATTTTCATATATTTTGTTTAATTATTTATGACGTGTAAATTGTTTTTTACACGGGGCAATCAAAAAATAAATAAAAATGAAAAAGAAAAAGCCACATAGCTACCACGTCATAGATTCTGCTCACTCAAAGGGCTCGGGGCGCAATTCTGAAGAACTTTATTTTACAAGGACGAAATTTAAAAACAATAAAATTACAGGGGACAAAACCAAAAGTGTCTTATATTACAGGGGGTAAATGACTATTATCCTGAAGAATCTTTAAAGAAGGTTTTATAAAAACTTAGGTGTTCCATGTCTTGAAAATTGGGTTGGATCCTTAAAAAAATGTCTTAGAAAATTGAAATAGTATTTGTCTTTTTTAGAAAATAATTTCTTAACTTTGAATCGATGGAACAGTAAGATCCATCGAGGTACTTTAGAAATTGAAATACCTCTTGTTGTAGTGGTGTTGCAAAGGTAATATTCGTAGTTGTTTTCATCAACACCAAAAGAATTAGGGTTTGAGAAAACATCGTGAGTGCAAAATCAAAAATGTAAACCATATTCATTGACTATAAGGACAAAATCAAAATCGAAGTTGACTTTATGATCTTGATCCTTTCTATCTGACATGTTCGTTATGTTCGCTAACGACCTCTAAGGGTCTGTTTGGTTCGAGAGTTTTGGAGGGGAGGGGAGATTTTTAATTTAAAGTGTTTGGTTCAATTTTTAGAAGGGAATGAGAGGGGAGATGATCAAATTTTATTGCACTGTCAAAATTTTCCGTATATTAATTTAAAATCTCAATATTATCCTTGTAACAACATTTATTATTATTATGTTATATTATCCTTGAAACAATTTTTACTATTATTAGGTTATAGGTTATATTATCCTGTAACAACTTTTATCACTCCTTGTAAAACCTTATTTCTAATTCATTATTCCATCGTCTACACGTGTTGTTATAGATTACATCGTTATTGTTTCGTTACTTTATTATCCTTATTTAATTAAGTTTAAGGGTAAAATAGTAAAATAATTTTAAAATCCCCCTCCCCCTCCTCCTCCTAATTCTCGAACCAAACGGACCCTCCACTCTCCTCCTAATTCTCGAACCAAACGGACCCTAAGAGGTACGATAATTGATAATTGCGAATAAATTTCACCCTTTTATACGAGCTTGTATGGTTATAAATGTGTTGTCGTATCATTGATTTGCTTGCTCCAAGAACAGATGCTCGCATTCATTGTTAAATGAGGATTTAATCGTAAATTTGAATTGAATCGGAGATCCTTAATTGAATATGCAAACTTTATATCCACATAAGAAAGTGGAGATGATTTTTGTTTGAAATCATTGATTCCTTCTTTCACCATTTTTGGTTTTTCTCCAACGCTGACATCTTACGCCAATTGTTGTGGTTCAAACTTCATGTCTGCTTCATCGTTTGGTACAAGTAAAATAACCATCCATTTCAGCTTAATCCGCTAAAGAAATATGGTAGTGAATGGGTCCTAATTCACTCATGGAAACCACTGCAGCCACCGTGCCAGAGTCAGACATTTCATGTCAAACACACTTGTTGCCTTCTTCTAGTGTGAACCACCACTCAAAGTATTTCTCAATGTGAAGCACACACGTAGGCATCAAATTCACCATCAAACACCATAATCACCATCTTATATAGAATAGCAGGGGAATATACCGTTAACGAAATCAACAATGTTTTGGTTGGAAATGTAGTTAACTTTATTTCATGCTGGAACATAACTAACATGCTCTCTCCAGTCATATTTATAGGCAAAAAACAATTTTATAGGTTCATTGAATAACTAGTGTATCGGATCTATAAATGTGGTCATCAAATTGGTTATCCATGCTACAAACATGTTCAGAATTGGTGCTATACATTTCAGATTATATAACCCGAATTGTTTTTCCCTTGAAATAGGTGTTTAATGGGTGTTTGGATTCTATATTCCAAAAAAATCAAGTAACGTGTCCTATTTTTTGAGGTTTTCAGATTATAAAATCCGAATTGGTGAAAAACTCATTTTTCACTCTATAACAAAGGAAAAACTCAGTTCGAATTTTAAAATCTGAAAATCACAGGGACATTTTTGAAAAAAAAACACAGAATGCACGAGAATGACATAGGATGAAAAAAGTAAAAGTCCAACAAAACTTGTGACAAAATACTAACAATATATTGAGCTTTTTATATTTTAGGCCTCCGTAGTCATAAGAGTGTACTTGTCATTTTATAGCTTGTTTCTTTTTTAAATGGAAGAAATGAAATACTCCTGATCGTTCCTGATCAGAAGGTGACTGTCAGTGCTTTGAATGTGGTGGTTAAATGCTTCTTGGAACGACGGGAGGGAGGTGTACTTGCAGGCACTCCGACGCTCAAGTCAGTAGAGATTAGAGAATGAGGGTTTTAGAGAGAAGATAGATTCTACCTTGGGGACTGTTAAGAGCCCCCTATATATAGAGGTGGGTGGCTACAGAGCCGTTGTAATGGCACAGTGTGTCCGGCGGTTACAAAATTGTGGGAAGTATAACCGTCGGAGAGAGATTCGTGGGAACGTGGGAAGAGACGTTGCAGTTCATTTGAACTGGTCCCGTTTGCTTCGTGCACCCCCTCGCGGGTAAGGGGTGTGTCGCGAGTAATGTTGTCAAATACGGTATTTGGGCTTGGATTGTGTTAGGCCTAAGTAAATGGGTTTTAGGTCTTTCGACCGGTCCAGAACAACTTCTAAATGAAACAAATCCTAACTTTGTACCAATATCAAACGTGATACCAAATAAATTATAAGTTGTTTATATTTTTATACATTTGATTCACGTCATGATAATTTACATTTTTTTTCATTAATCAAGTAACCTATCCACTAAAAATGTATCTTTAAGATGAATAAGTGGAGTGTTAAGAGTTCAAACTTTCACCCTTGCATTGGTAAAATTTAATATAGATTGTTGGATGCGAGTTAGATTCATAAGTAGAGAAAACGTGTAAGGATATACTCTTACTAGAGGTGTTCAAAACTGAATCAATCTAATAGAAAAACCGTAAACCGAACAATTCAAATTGAAAACTGCCAAAGTCACATTTAGTTTGGATGTATTCAAACCATTTATTTGACTCAACTGTATGTTTTTGTTTGATTTGTGCTCTTTTCTTTGAGAGAGATTACTTCAGGAACACAGGAACAAGCGGCATTCAAAAAGATAGAAAAACGGTACTGCTGACGTGTATCCTAATGATATTGGTTAAGAAACCCTTTAAAAAATATTTTGTTTTGAAAGTATAAGTCGTTAATTCTATTGATGTAATGTAATAATTACACAATTTTTTTTTTTGCACAAATTCACTTATTTTAAAATTTCAACAAATATTTTTAAGGGCATTCATTAACATTCTAAAAAAGAAAAAATCAATTGTAGTTTTTTTATAGGTCATCTTCATTTAAAATAATCTTATTTGTCCCATATCATGAAGTATAACTTCTTCCACTAAATTCAACTGGTTTTTTTGTAAGGACTAAACTGAGCTAGTTGGTGATATGAAAGATTAACTTGCAATTACATTTGTTATTATTAGATTAAGTAGTTAATCACTGTCAAAAAAAATTACTATTAAATATTATTAGTCTAAAGACCAATGCAATAACTTAGCAAGTGTACATTCTTTTTAGTAGCTTAATAAAGATAAAAAAATTGAGTGAATAAGTGGAGAGTCGGAGTTCATGCCCCAACCCATACATATATATAAATGAAATATTTACATCAACTGAGTTAAACTCATAGAATATAATACATAGTTTATTTGTACCTTTAATAAATAAAAATGGTATTTTGTCAAAAAAAAAATAATATATTACAAATTAAATTAACAATTTTTTTTTTCCTTCCTTGTATTGAAAACAAATCTAACGTTGTCCATTGCCATCGCGTATTAGGCCAACTTCTGCCCTCGTCCATTTACAACGAAGATCTACAAAAAACAAAAAAAAAATCTCTTGTAATTTTTTTATGACTCATCATAATAATTAAAATTTCCCTTAAAAAAATCATAATAATTAAAATTTATTTTCCCTTGGCAACTTCGTGCAGCAAAGGCTACCATTAGTATTTAATAATAAAAAAAATCAGCATTAGAGTCACATCATCAAGAACAGAAAGGCAAGTAAAGGATACAAAAAAATGAAAACATGATTCTTCCATTTGGCTCTTGTTTTTGGCACCTCATGGCTCCCTAAAGAATCACATTTTAATATGTGTAGTAACATACCATAACAACAAAAAACTCTTCAACTAACAACCAAATAGAAAAAACATAGTCATTGCAAATCATCATCACACATGATATAGCGTGACAAAATTCCACTATGAATCCATTTGAGTAGTCTTTCTTTTCATTCCTTTCTCACACACCAATTTCTTGCAATTTAAGCTTTTATATTTTTCTTCTTTATTCTTGCAATTTATATCCCTCTTTGAAGATTGCCTACTACGTAAGAACCTAAGAGGGAAAAAGATGATGAACTCTACTTGTATATCAAATTGCATCAACGACGCACGAGACCCACGCATTCCAGTGAGAGCCAGCTACGTGAACCTCTACAAGTGGCCGGAATCAGACGCTGCCTTTGTGAGGTCAGTGAGCTCCGGCCGAGAAAATGGTTTGCAGCAACATCCAAGGGTGGTGGACAGCATCTCATGCAGACAACTGTATCTTAGAAGCTACACATTTTGCAGAGACGATGAAAAGAAAGTGATGGAAAAGACCAAGAAATGTTTTGGGAGGGTAAAGGTGAAGAAGGTGAAAGCTAAAAAGATAGCTTGCTCTACTTTGTTTAGTATCTTTCAAAGGTTCTTGTCTTGCTGTGCTAGTGTTGATGTTGTGGATGAAAACCATCACTTTTAATTTTAAGGTTTGTTGATTTTTTTTTTAGAGGAGGTTTGTTGATGGTGTTGTTTTCCTTTTTTTCTATTTATAGTCTAGAGAAATGATTTATGGGTGTTATAAGTTTATTAACTATAAATTTTAAAGAATGTCAGAAATGTGATTGCAGGGCCAATTCTGAGTTCCTTGAATTGAGAAATTATTGCTTTTATAACATTTTTTTTCTCCTTGCATTTTTTATGATTTCTTTGCAAAGCTATAATAATATGTTCATAACAAGGTAATATAGGTAAAACTCTTCTCTTTAAAAAAAAGAAGGTAATATTCTTCTATAAGGTTTGCATTAATTTGGAAAATAATTAAATTTCTTTGAAGAGTTTTTCTTTTTGAGGAGAAATATCTTTGAAAAGTTAAATATCAAAAAATCTACGAGTTTTAATTATTTAATTTTTTTTAAGAAGCTAAATATACTTTTAATCATAGAATAATGATGTAAAACTTGAAATACTAAACAAAAATACAAAATATTTTCATATGTTATATGTTAACTCAATGTTTATGTTAAGAGGTCAATGATTTGATCTATAATACCGAAAAAGTAATAATACCTAAAGTATCTTTACCAAACTAAAATTAATTATATGCATTCAGACAAATTCTAAGGATATTATTTTTTTCACTTGGGATAAATTTTCTCAAGTTCATTAGTGTGTTTCATACCACAAGAAAAGTTTCAAGTAATACGAAATGCAAAAATACTCCAATATTCTTTTACAAGTTTTTTTTTACAAAACTTTTACAAGTTTTTAGAACTAACTAGGTTGCAATTTATTTTTCTTCCATTGAAGATGTACTAAATAATGTTTTCAATAATAATTTTAATAATTATAGCACTACTGTGCAAAAAGTTAATAGTCTCTTCTTTCGAATACATGTCAATATATTTTTGTTGGAACGAAACATTAACATTAAGAATAAACTCACTTGGATTGACGTCGTGGGTTGGTTGACATTTAAAGTGTGATCTTCTTAAGATCTTAAATTCGATTCTTCTCATTATCAATTTTGGCGGACTAGTTTGACTTCTTAAAAAAAAGTTACAAATAATAAAACTTTTGATGAAAAAAGTTATTATTATTTTTTACTTAGTTTGCAGACGTTTATAGGTGGAGATGTAAGTTTAGATGTTTTGTAGTTCATACGTTATGACAAAATGAGAATATATGGTTATTTTTACGTTGTATGTATGTGTTTTAAACAATCCCTTTTCCCCTCATAATGGTATCAACATATTTGATCAATAAATATTTCACTATATTTTCTATTCAAAAAATGGGTGAAAATAAATTTATATTTTTCATTTTTTGGGTGGAATTTCAGTTTTTCTTTTCTTTTAGATATGTGTGCTATAATATATTTATACTTATACTTTAGTAATTGTAAGCTAAGTAGCTACCTGAATAATTTTAAATTATAATCCAAAGTTTATCTTGTTTTTTTTTGTTAACAACTTTGTCTTGTTGATGTTATTTCCCAAAATAAAATAAAAAAATAGGATCATTTTTAAAATAAAATAAACTTCAAAAATTTGTACCCTTCCATGGTTGTCAAACCAGCTACACATTCAGACAGGTTTAGAGGCCACAAGTTTTCAGTTCTTTAAGTGTCAACTAGTACTATAATAATATTTTAATAACAATAATGAAAACAAATATCTTTAAAGGAATCTTCAAGAGTTGTTCTTTGCTAATTTGAATACAAAGAGATAATGTTTTTGACAAATATACAGAAAGATAATTAAACCATAGAAAAGTGAGTAAAATAGAAAGACAATATTATATATCATTTAAATAGAATGAATGAAAGGTATGAAGGTTTGGGTGGAGTGGAGAGATATATGAAAAAAAAATGTTTTGCTACTTGTCTATCATATTGTTTTGATATAAATGGTGATTATGTGAATTAGATGTATAAATTAAGAGAAATGATATTTGAACGATCATTTTTGATAATTTTTGTGACAATTTTCTCTCTCATACTCACATTACTTTTTTACTTTCTATCTATATTGCTTTGATTTTTGTTTCAATACTTCATTTCCTTTATAAAATTTTGATTTTCACAAAAATTATCATATATATAGATGTTTAAATAACACAACTCATAAATTAATCATTTCAATGAATTCTTCACTTTAGTCCAATTTAGTTTTCACATAAAGAGAAAACATATTTTGTGATTATGTTTTTCTGAAGATAAATGCTTTTTACTGTTTTAGTACGATCAGATCACAACATGAATATTACAACTTTACAAGGCCTATGTGAACAGTTATTTTTTCAACTATTCTCTCATGTTAACCACCACCAAGTACACAAGTAACTTTTGACCAATCTCCACTAAAAAAGAACTTTTGACCAACCTCTTATACAAGGACAAGTCAGTATTCTTACATTTCCTTGAATATTCCTTCGTACTATTTTACATCACCTTTTCTCAACTAAATGAAATAATCTTTTTGAGCAGGTTACATTCTCAGCTCATCTATGGTTGGTTTCATTTTAGAAGGACCAAAATTGATTTTCGATATACGTAGAATTGATTCTGATATGTTTGGTTAACATTGAGTAGAATATTTATTCAGTCTCTAAAATTGATTTTAATTGAAGCTAAGAGTTGTTGCTTTTGATTCTAAAATTGATTTTTACACACAAATGTATTGTTCAACTCACTTTTACATGAATTTATCCACACACAAATCACTTATGATTAGAATTACTTTTAACCAAAATCAATTTCAGATGATCAATTCTATCAAAACCAATTCTCTTCACCGCACAACCAAACACACCCTCGGTATGTTAAAATTTGCATTTCTTCTCTTCTCTTCTGATAACCAAATATGTTTAACATGTTAATAAATTCAACACAATCTAACTTCTTATATGCATTTCTTTTCTTCTGAATTTAAAGTGCCAAAAGGGTAAACTCAAAATTTCAAATACATAAAGGAATAACCAAACGAATTGTTGCCTACTTTAAGAATTGAGTAAGAAAATACATTGATAATTGAGAGACAAATTGCAAGTTAACTTAGTGATTTTGTATTTTTGTTGGGAGACAAAATGTGCTCCGTGCAAGTGTATATTCGGATATTCCGCATCGATTCTCACACAACTGGCAATCAAAAGAAGTTAAATACTTGCATTACAATAAACTAAGAAGAAAATTAGTATTTAGATCTTTTATTTTTTTTAGCAAAGTATTTAGATCTTATAAAACGAATAGTTAGTACTTAGTAGTACAGTTAGAAAATCAAGGTTGATACCTTATACATAAATGATTTGTTATACATGCATATGATGCCAAGCCAACCATTATTTACAATTGATATGATATTAGTCAATTTACACTCTCTAAACTAAAGTGAATTGTTCGATTGAGATGAGTCAAATTCAAAAAAAATTGATATTTGAACAACCATTTTGTGACAACTTTGGTGACAACCATGTTTTTCTTTCTTCTTATTGGTCAAAAACAATGAAAAGAGAAAAAGGAAGAGAGAGGATAAGAACTTCATGTGAGTATGAGAGAGAAAATTGTCCAAAAGTTGTCACAAAATGGATGTACAAATACCATTTCTCAAAAAATAATACCTTGTTGTATATTAAAACAAAGGAAAATTCTACGGTGAAGTCATTAAAATGACTTTTTTGGTGAAGTTAATCATATAACCAATCATTAAGCATTTGTGTATTTAATGCATGTCACGTTAAATCATATGGTGTATTGCACATTTGCTCATACGGTTTGTCACTATATCTTTACTTATTGCAATTGTGTCCCTAATTAAATTAAAATTAAAATTTTTATTATTATTTTATTTTTTAATCGTAGAACCATCAAAATTAGAAACAAAAAACTCAGGACATGATGATTTAATCCATTGATCACAGATTAGTGAGCAAATACGATTGAAAATAGCTTATGTAATTTTAGACCATTGATCACAATTTAGATTTACAAACAAACAGTGGATCTGAATTTTGGTTCCAAGTCCATTCCCTCTTCACCTTCTTGAATCACACATCCACACCACACTTACCGTCATAAAACTGGTACCGGCGAAGGTGCCGCACCCACAACCATGGATCAAATTCAACCTTAATTGAAATGGAAAACAACCTAAAGGAACAAAACCTTTAGTGTCAAACCCAGAAAACAACGTTACGGTTTCGCCGGTGGATTGTCCGGCGGAGAGAAAAATTAAAGTGGAAGTAATGAATAATCATGTTCTGACACAGAAATCAGCTTGAGAAAGAATGATTACA
>Ga0228711_1000808_pt1 | contig 42090 bp, 25 predicted proteins | sample MedpolnodulmetaG_2_FD_177996 | JGI IMG/M metagenome (GOLD analysis project Ga0228711, IMG submission 177996) | Root nodule microbial communities from Medicago polymorpha collected in Santa Monica, California, United States - brown nodules | ecosystem: Host-associated > Plants > Roots > Nodule...
TCTAAAACCCCCCCCCCCCCCCCCTCCGACTTATGGGCCAAATAATGATTATAAAGAGAGCCAGACTCATTTTGCACTTTCTTGTTATTATTAAAATTCTGGAACCATTCAAAACTCCAAGGACCCTTTGCCAATGCTTCATCATATTTCGGAGGACAATAAATTCACCTATTAACTCCTTTATCCTTTGAAATTTTTGAAGAAAAACAACTATCTGGCCGATCACTTTTTAAAATGACCCCTTTATCCACAATGCTCCCATTACCCACGACTTCCTTAGGATGCACAACGTCAATTTCCACATTAACATTTCAAACTGTTCCACTAGAAACATCATCCTTTATTGTAAGCATATCATTACAAGGAAAAATGTTAAATGCGGTAACATCAATCGAGCCATCAGATTTTTTTCTCTTCAATCCAATGATCTTTTAACTGATTAACCATCAAATTCACTAACGGTGCCTCCTCATGCATGTAATTCGGTTCAAAGCAATACAAATTATTATTCGCCTCATACTCCACTAAACAAGCATCCTCGGCTATTCCAAACTCTAGATCCTCAACAATGCGAATTTCAAATTTCATCCCATCAACTCAACAAGACTCTACTTCGTTTAGTTCACTCAAAATAGCAGTAGTAATAAAAAGGTGAGCATAATCAAATCTACCCTTATGCAGAGTACAGTCATCGAACTATAAAATTCTTCCTCTCCTACCTATCAGTTTCACAAAAAAATTAACAGTCCATGCATGAAGTGGAATCCCATAACATCTAATCCAAGCCCCTCTTTCATAATGCATGTCCCTGTCTTTCAATCGTGCTCGACAATCATAAAGAAAGGTCTAGAAAAAATCATCTGCTTCGTTGAAAATAGTCATCATATCAACCCCACCATATTGATATAAAAAACTCTATCTCCCCCCCAATGGAATGACTTTCACATTATCGAACCCATCATCAATGAGTGTTTGTTGAAAAATAGGAACTCCCACACAATTACGAATTCTCTCCGTCAAACCTTTACTCATATAAATAACGTCATCAGGAATCAAGAAATATTCTTTCTTTATTGGCACCTCAACACTAACACCCATAATAGAATCAGCCCCCTTCACCTTTCCCTCCTCCGCTCCCTTCTCATTCGGTGCCACAACAAGCTTTGCCCCCGCATTCACAACAATATCCCTTTCCTTCTCACTACATACAACCTCCTCCTTCACCTTTTGAAGCTCCCGCTTTCTCCGCTCTCCACTCTCATTCTCACACTCCCCCATCTTCCTCGAATTTTTCCCATCCTCGCACCTACCATTTTTTCTCTCCCTCGGGCACAATTTTACCACTCACCTCCTTATCATCTAACCTATCAAAACAGGCCAGATTTGCATACAATCTCCAATCCTCAAAATGAACATTGTTTAAGATTTTGTTAAATTTATCAACATCACGCACATTAGTAAAACGAGCAAAACCATAATATTGTCCTTTGCATTTCTAAAACGAGCCACATAAACCTCCAAAAGCATCCCCACCACTTCTAAACCCTCCCACAACCCAACATAGTGCAAGTTATCAAGAAAGTTTGTAATATAGAAAGAGGCTACTTCCTGACTGTTGGGTACTGATGAGTCAATAATTAGTGTTTTTAAGTGTTTATTTTAGTTTATTTTATTTTGATTTTATGTGTTTTTATTTACTTTCTAGAACTATTTTACTTCAATTGCTTGTTATTTAATTTCAGGAACAAATATGTGAAAGATTGAGTCTTGGAGCAAAAGAAAGGGGTTCTGGAGCTGATTGAGGCCAAAAATATGAAGATCATGTGCAAAAATATCAGGCACGGCCATGCCATTGTTCAAAGAAGTGCCAAATACCAAAGAGATTGGAACGTCTCGTGCATGTGGTGGCACGGCCGTGCTCGAGCCTAGCCTCCCCTTTTGCTGCTTTTGCCAGCCAGACTGGCACGGGCGGTGCCTCCACCAGCACGGTCGTGCCATGTCCCCGGCCAGCTGCCTTTTTTGTATTGTTTCTAACCTAAAGCACATGGGTTGCCTTGTGGAACATTCTTGGATTTATTTCTTACGGCTCAAGTTAGTTTTAGGCTATAAAAAGAGCAGCTAGTAGACTTGTATCATCATCTTTTGTTCTTGGGAATTCAATGTGACAATTGTTTCCATTAATAAAAGTTCTTCTTTTTATTTCTTTGTTATTTACTTTCATGTTCTTCTTCTTCTTCTTCTTCTTCTTCTTCTTCTTCTTCTTCTTCTTCTTCTTCTTCTATTTCTTTATGTCTACGATGAACATGAGTGAGTAGACTTCTTTGTCTTGGGATTGTTGGATGAGTCTAATAATCTAATCCCTATCAAACCAAGCCTAGAACCCTAATTTTATGTAAATCTATTTTCTAATCTAATCTCACCATTTTCAAACTTAATAACAAGTATTAAACGAAGGACCGAAAGGTGAAGTTTAATAGTTGTTATTTCGTCATCTCAAATACTAACCGAAGGATCGAAAGATGAAGGTTAGTATTGGACATGTGAGATTAGACAAGGCTTAGGAAACATGACAATAGTCTAGTAAACCTTGAGACCTTAAGGTTTCATTCTTAAAGAGTTTCAATAACAATCAACTATGAGAATAAGCGTGATTGTTATTGAAATACATTCATTGAGACGGAAAGGAGATATGAAAAGCCAAAGAAAAACTTGTCTTTAGAAAATAGATCCAACGTAAGATTTAGGTTTAGGGTTTGGTTTATGAAAGATTTGTCATTAAGATGAACCAATAATCTCAATGCACTTTTTATTATTATTGAATTTTCAAACAATAAAAACCCTAACTTTTAATCTTTAATTAGAAAGAAAATCAAATACACAACTACCTTTCAGAACGATACTCTTTTTACTATTTCTGTAAATCCGTGCACTTGCAGAATTTACACATCTGGTACCTTAGTTGCAGAACTGTCACAATGTTGAATATTGGTTACAAAGTTTTCCTACTTCTTTGCCTACTCTTGAACTGATACAGACTGCCGAACAGCAATAGAAGAATGCTTCCCCTTGTGTGTGACGGAGTGGCCACGCCTAACTTCCTCCTTCCTTCCACTGCGTCGCACACTCAGATGCCTTGAACAATCATCATGTTGTTGATTCCCTCTCCCAACACCATGAAACTGGTGTGTTGTTAACCTAGGAAAATCCTGCTCATAACTGTTGTATCCTGAAGCTTCATGCCGAAACCCTAAATCGTGATCATCCTCCCTGTAATTGTCGAACCGGTGATAACCTCAAAAAAAAACCTTTGACCAAACCCTACGCCCCCATGTCTGTTGATGCCCCTTGACCTGCCAAGTCCATATTCCTCCAGTCAAAACTCTTTCTGACGCCTTGGCCTCGCCCCAGTACATTCCCTTTGATCACCCCCTTTGTGCCACCCTGGTTGGAACCCCTCCCCGCCCGTAGTACCTCACCTCCGGCGAAAAAAGAATGCTGGCGCGATGGCTCCTAGCGAAGCTTGGAACCATCACCCTCTCCCACTCTCTCTGAAGCTCTCATCGCTCTCTCTGTTGTCAGATTGAATTAGACAGCAAGGAAAGGCGACAACGATTTTGAGCTTTATAATGTTATTAAGGAAATGATTAACAATGTTGATTTCAATAGTAAAATATGTATCATTTATTAAAACACCTTGTTCATTATAGTTAGTGAAATAATTATATTTGATTGAAATACAATACTCCTTTCGGTCTTGTTTACAAGAAACAATTGACTTTTTAGATATACTGAATAATTTATGTATTTGGTCTAGTATCTAGTCCAGATACATAAATTATTCGATGTATCTAAAAAGTCAATTGTTTCTTGTAAAAATGACTGGAGGAAGTATTGGTTTAGTGAAGAAAAAAAAAGAAATGTTATATTGGTATTATAAAATAGATAAAAAAATCTAAGACAAAAAAATAATATAAAAAGACACATAATTCGAGACGAAGGAGTATTGGATATTAGTCTGGTATAATTTTTGCACTCTCAAAGTAGGTCCAAGTTTCAATTTGTTTGGGTACTTGTTCTTACTGAGTGGATCGGAAATGTCTCAACATAGTGTGTTCAATGAAATTGTAACGTTGTTTATCTTAGTTAATGAAATTCCTTCGTTAAAAAAAAAAATCACGGTCATTGCACATGAATCCAAACATGCTATAAGCAATGCACAGAAAATCTACTATATAATTGTCAGAAACAGCTAGCCTTCAAGTTGGTGGTATAATAGTGAAACAATCACACAGTTACAAATACCAACATGTCAACATAATTGAAATGTCGCACCGTCTCTTTCAGGTTATAACGCTCTTGATCCGAAAAAAAGAAGAAAAAAAAACCAAGAATGCTACATAAAGAGTGGTTTGCCCTTTCTCCAATGGCAGAGATTCACATAGTTTTGTGGAGACCAAAACAAATTAACAAAATTATGAAAATATCAACCATTGCGTTATTAATGGTATATTTTGTTGATTTGGTCAAAAAATTAAATTGGAAGTTTGTTAAAATAGCTTGTACATATGTCTCCATAGAGTTAATGCATTGATTAAGATAATTGAAAGGAAAAAAATAGAAAAAAAAGTGTTGAATATTTTTTGAAGTACCAAAATGCCTCTGATTCAAAAACATTCAACTCAGAAATTCCATTGTAATTGTTTGTTTAACAAATTTCCACCAGTTTAACCATTCTACCTCCCACCTCCATATATTCATAATATTACATTGTTAGCTTAACAAATTCCTAGCCTAAGATTTCTTCAGATATAGAAACATTTTACCACATTAAATGTTTGACTAATTTTCTTTGGAAATTTCACTTCTCACAATTCTCCTAAACTTTTCTCTACTAAATTTGTTCAAACAGCAGTTAACTGTCGTCTAGCTCTCCAATGGTTGTTAAGCGTCGTTCGAGACCTTTTAAGACGGTTCAATCATTTTTTAAATCGATTTAATCGATCTTAAAAGTGTCCAATGACACTTAACTGCTGCTGAAGAACTGAACGGCAGTTAACTGTCGTTGGACCAACAACAGTTGAAAAAAAGAGAAATTAAGATCTGAGAAGAGTAATTTTATTTTCTGGTGGGTTAAGTTCAAGTCCCCCAACTTGTTATTTATTTTCTCATTTTAAAAATCAAGAAGTTTTGGCATGCTTGCACATGATTGTTAATGAGAGTTGTGTGAACATAATTGGAATGACTCTCATTATAGGGACACCTTTGCATGCCATTTTGTCTGAAATAATAGTACAAGTGGCAAGCTGTGCTGACCATGTCTTCTAGGTTTGCTTATGCTACACAAATACTTCAAACTCTTGAACTATAGAGAGCTAGAGAGACAAGCAGTAGTCTATGTTTGGATTCACCGTGAGTTTTACAAAAATCACGATGAGCCATCGTAATTTGGCATAAACTACACCTTAAACTTTAACAAAATCGCAGTGTCACCAAATATGCTAATTTTAAGAAAGAATGGCAAGACCAAAAAAACGAGTGAACAAAACAAACAATTACATTATTTTGAGGGACTAAAGCAACCAGCTTAGCCAGTTCCCAAAACACAAGCATGGCACACACAGCTGAACTCTACTAGCAACTATGGTTTCTTCATCCTTAACCGTGGCAAGAATAAAAAATTTTAGCTTCATGGCCCTATGATGTTTCATGTACAAATGTCATAGAAACATCTTTGACTATACAAACGTTCTGTTACTTATGAAAGTGAAAAAATAAATAAAAGCAAGTTTACCATTGTGGAATTGTTACCTTCAAAAATCAAATCTCATGTATTCATTTCAAAATCGAGACGAACTCGATACAAAATCAATTACTCTTCCTACCAAGCAACAAAAACAAAAAAGACGTGAAAACAACATCATAAACAAACAACATTACCGATTTTAAACCGACATGTCATCTTTCTTCTCTTGTTGATCCATGGTATCAGAAAGAGCTAATCCTCTTGACTCCGGCAAACCGAGCAATGTAACACAAGACAACATGATAACAACTCCAAACACGCCGTAAGAGAAAATGTCATTTTTTCTCCCAGCAGATATCAAAAAGGGGCTGAATATGTTACCAAAAACAATAGCTTGTCTCACCAATGATGTTGTAGTGTTTCTCACACTTGTTGGAAACAGCTCAATAATGTAAATGAGAAACACATTATAAGCTGTGCAAGCACTGAAAAACGATGTCATTGCTAACCCGACCTTAATTCCTTGTTGTCCCGATCCAACAATAACACAAATTATACAACATATGCCACTAGCTATCGAGAATACAAGAATCGATGGCTTTCTTCGGCGATTCTCCAAGAAATATGTAGCCACACAAGATGGTATTTCCATCAAACCGTTGAACACAACAGCCAAATAAATGTCAAAACCTAAGTTTCCAACTGCTAAAGGCATTCCAAAATATACCATTCCAATTCCAATACCAAGAACCATTACCGCCACCATTCGCTTTAGAGCCCAACTTCTCGCGAACAACTCTGCAATCGACGAGTAAAGTTGGAAAATCGAAGTCTTTTGTTTATTCACCGGGGCTTCTATTAAACTTACAGTAAAATCATCACCGTTCTCTACAGAAGAAACTCCTTTAAGCATTGCCATAGCTTCTTGGTGTCTTCCTTGCATTAGAAGCCATCTCGGGGACTCGGTAACAAAGATATAAGCAATGATTGAGTAAATAATTGCAGGAACTGATGTCCAAATATACACCGATTTCCACGAATTATATCGATTAAGATAAGCTATACCAGGCAATGACATATACCCTAATGTGAAGCAGAAATATTCGACAATCCCAACAGTGAACCTCCACTCGGTACTAACTTTCTCAGTGAGCAAAACAAGAACACATGTACCGATTGATGAACGCAAAAAGCCAATTAAGAATTTAAAAACAGAATATATCCAAACATTGGTAGAGAAAACAATGAGAATAGAAACTATAGACATTGATAAACAAGACATAACAAGCATGTTCTTTCTACCAAGTGAAGTATCAGCTAAAGTTGCTAGAAGAAACGAACCGAAAAGGCAACCAATGAAGAACGAAGATTGCGGTAAACCTGTTACAAAACTACTAGCACATTCAAGACTCCATTGAGATATCACTGTTTTGTGTGCTGGTCCATCCCATGACCATGAAGACTTAGGAATTTTGCAGATGTTAGAATCTGATGCACATGTGGTTGGATTTGTGCAATGCCATGTTTGGTATTCGTCGGTGTAAATTGTTATGAATGACTGTTGCGCGTCGAAGAACATTGCGAATGAAACAAGAATGCATTGCACAAATTCTACCCAACCAAATCTTCCTAAACCCCTTTCCATCATTTCATCTGTTGAAGGAATCACTTTTTCCTGCTCAATAGAATTAGAATTAGTTGAAATTGGAACTAAATCATCCAATGCCATTGCTAATTGCTATTAAAATTAAAAAATCCTATGCTATTGCTATTACTATTGCAATTGCTTTCAATTGAATAATACAGGCAAAGAACTATGAATATATAGGTGAAAATTTTAGTCTATGATTCAATTAAATATAATTAAATAGGGAAAATTCAAAATCAACACTAAAAAATTCAATCCTGCCAACAACTAAGGCATTGAATCTGCAATCTTGTCCAATTTTATATAGTTATTTTGAATTTTATTCAATTAAATTAATAACAACGTGCACAAGCATGGTTGATTTCAAATTTCTTCAATTGCACTCAACTATCTTAATCAAAGTCAAACAAAAACTTGGAATGAAGAAAAACAAAAAACTACTAAAATTATTATCATGATCTAAGAAAATGTCATGTAATGCATGTGTCTAAGATTGCAAAAAAAAAATTAATAAAAATGCAACTAGCCAAGAAATTTTGGTTTGTTTATATATAATTAGGGTTAATTAAGATGATAAAGTAACGGATTAATAAAATAGAAAGTACAAGTACAAACAAAAAAGAAAAGTACTAAGCTCCAAATGATTTTGATAGTAGTGAAAGTAACACGAATCCAAATAATGATAAAGTTTATAATAATTAATAAATCAAACAATATTTGCTCAAAAAAATAAATCAAATAATATTGATATTTATGTTTATGTTTATATACCTCAGAAGAAGCTTGGGGCATGGAAGAAGGTAACTCCTCTATAGCCGCCATGAGAGGAAAAAAGATGAGAATCAAAACGAGGTGTTATGTTGGTTGAGAAAGAAAGCAAATATTTATTGAAAAAAAGGATGTGTCACGTTTGGTTTATGTAAAGGTTTTGATATGTGTCACAATTTTTTTTGATAATAAGTGTCACAAATAAATAGGCATAAACACGTGTTAACACAAGGCTGATTTTGTGTGTGGAAGTGAAGATTTGTTTGTTTACATTAGTCAAACAAACGGTGGTGCTTTACGGTTATAGTATTTTTTTAAGGCAATTTCACATTTATAATATTGTGTTTACTATTCATTTATTATAGTTATTATACTATTTTTTTTATTATTCATTTTTATAGTTATAGGTGAACCAACTCTCATTTATCAAGTAAGGCTCACCACACTTAGAAGATCTAGAATGGTCTCGTATTTATTTATTTTATATAAAAAATAACCTACTTTGATTTTTTTTACGCTACTATTAAACTCTATTTAAAACGCGATATTATATTTATAATATAATATAGAATTGTAAAGAGATTAGCTAGTTCCAAATATTGTAGTTTCACCAAAATAATGTTGATTTTGAGGTTGATTTAAAAAGGGTAGCCGATTATTTCAACAAAGGTGATGAGATTTCACCAAATTTAGTATTAGCTTCTGTATCTTTAATGAATTTTTAACATGTATTACTGAATTAATTTTTAATGAAATAATATAAGTTATAAAAAATATAAAATACTCTAAAATTTACATTTACCGCTTTCAAAGATATCAACGGAACTCAACTCCAAAATATTTAGATCTTATATCAATTTTTTATATCACATTCTGAACTCCCCTCTCCCCCACCATCCTTCCTAATAATTCTTCCTGCTTCTAACTCATATCAGTGAATGATGATAAAAAATTAACTTTTATTAATGAGGAGTGTTATTTGAGCCACCTTTTAGTTGATAATTTTTGTGACAATCATAATTTACAAAGAAAAAAATAGGTATTTGCACAAAAACGAAAGCATAGAGAGATAAAGTAAAAATAATGTGAATATGAGAGAGAAAATTATCACAAAAATTATCACAAAATAGATGTTCAAATACATAAATAAACTCTAGTACTTGTATTGTAGTGCATGTAGATTTTAAGTAAAAAAGTGTATTTTTATCGTTATTACTGTAATGCAAATAAAAGTGTAGGACCACTTTGAAAATTACGATAGAGTCACGGACGTTATGGGTCAAGTTACGGGAAGCATTTGTTGCAGACGGTACTCAGTATCAGAATTCAGAACAGTCACAAGTCCTGGCAGACATTTTCTTAGCAATTTTTTGTTTGTTTATTAGTTTTTTTGGTAAGTGTGTTTGTTTATTAGTTTAATATTATTTTGTTTTTAAGAAAATTAATTTAATAATTATAAATTAACATTTTTTAATGACAAAGTGTTAGGTTAATTTATTAGATTAATTTTTACTTTTTGGTTCAGATTTAAATCTAAAACCTCTAATTTTATTTCTTTAATTCAAACAAGTCAAACTACCTGCAAAATTAAGATCGAGTGAATATGCAATTATCCCCTTAAAATTGCAAGTTTCATCAATTATCCTCCTGACATTAACAAAACTTCAATTACCCTTCTGAAATTGTACAACGTTAATCAATTTATCCCATCCGTCAAAATTTTCTGTTAGTCAATATGACGTTTTGCAAATACCCCCCTGAAGTTTTGCACTTGTGTGCAAAATGCTCCCCGAACTTGAAAATTTATATATTTTTTTTCTTATCCTTGAATCAAAAAATATTAAAGGCAAACAATTAACAATTAACTTTAACATTTAAGTTATTTAAGACGTATTCTCTAAATTATCATAGAAGAGGCACCATTGTTATATATAAATATGTAACTTTCTTTCATGATTAGTACTTACTGATTGAGGTTCAGATGTCAAAGTTGTAACCAAAAATATGATGATGAATGTTGCAATAACTTCCACCCAGAAGGGAGAGTTACACCATTGGAGTGGCTGAGTCATCATAACCAATTGTCTATGCTATTATGTAAATTGGAACATGTTTAACAAAAAATAGAATGATATGTTTAACTTCATTTATAACCACCTTAAATCTTTTTATTTGATTGATAGTGATTTACTATAATGTAAAACTTTTCACAAGACACACATTAAACTCAATAATTTAATCAATTACATCATCACAATTTTAACAATGACTATGTTGTTGGTTTATATAACTACCTTGGACCATGGAAGTTGACCAATTGTTGCGTACTCCAAAAGGCCAATTGCACCATGTTGTGTGCTTGCAATGATTTCACATATACAAAACATCAATATAAAAGTACCCACCACCTCCGCCATTACCTACACTCATAGCAAAATAACTTCAATTTTGAATTTATCAAATATTATAATGTTTTTCCAAGACAAAATAATAAATATATTAAAGTTAACTGTTCATTGTTTGCCTTTAATATTTTTTGGGTTAAGGATAAGAAAAAAAAATATAAACTTTCAAGTTCGGGGGATATTTTGCACATAAGTGCAAAACTTCAGGGGGGGTATTTGCAAAACGTCATGTTGACGAACAAAAAAATTTGACGGAGGTGTAAATTGATTAACGTTGTGCAATTTCAGGGGGGTAATTGAAGTTTTGTTAATATCAGGAGGGTAATTGACGAAACTTGCAATTTCAAGGGTAATTGTCTATTCACTCTGATAAAAAAATATTTACAATTAACCATATATTTTTGGCTAAATAGTATTTTTGGCCATTCTATCTTATCACGTTTAGGAAAAACCGTTTATCCCTTTTAAACTCGACTTTTTTGTTTTCAAATATAATTTTGGCATTAATATAAACAATAACTAATCCTTTTATTAGCCATAATAGAAATCGACCAATTCTATCTACTCTTATTAACTCCCACAACTACTAACAGAAAGTCCTAAGCCATAGAGCTACCAATTTCAATACCTACAAAAAGATATGGAAAATAGATGTAATAGCTTCCTGACATAGTCTTGTGATATAAACGATATTTATATATAATTGAGGATTTTTTAATACCAAGGATCACATTTGGTAAAACATAAAATTTTGGAGCAGTAAATGCATATCTAAAGTAGGTCGTGAGGTGATGATCAAATGTCTTACAGGTTATCGTGTCCTATGTTATGAGCATATTTCAATTGCATACCAAGCTTATTAATACCATTGAGAAGATGATTGACTTCTTTTGGTGGAGCCACAGTGGTTTCAATAACCGTGGACTTCACTTGATATTTTGGCGAAAGTTGTCGATCCACAAAGTCCATGGTGGAATGAGTTTCAAGAATTTATCGGCTTTCAACATGGTCATGATAGGCAAACAAATGTGGAAATTCCAAACTTAACTGCACTCTATGGTCTCTATGAGTTATACCACGGCCAACTTGGGTCACAACCCGAGCCCGAGCTATGTTTGGAGGAGAATTTTGCATGCCTGTTTTATTTTCAGTGGTGGTGCATCCGGTCAGGTAACTTCATCCCTATCCTTGATGAACCATGGATTTTGAATGGTAGATGCATAGATGGTAATCTACCATAGGCGCATTATGTACGAATTTATATGGTGGATAACTTAATTGACACCTCGTCTAAGAGTTAGAATACAACTTTGGTTCAACAAATGTTTAGTAATGATATAAGCTTTGACATATTAAGCACCCCGCTGTTTGATTAGGTTCCTAATGATAATTTTTTCTAGAAAAAGGAGAAAAATGGTATATATTATGTTAAAAGTGGGTATCGACTTTATGTGGAGCAGTTAGTCAATATTTCCCATATGCAACGTCCGGGTTTTTGGTCGGGTATTTAGCATTTGAAAGTGCCACCAAAAGTAGAAAATATTGTTTGGAGAATGTGTCGTGGGTGCGCCAACTATAGACCGACTCCAAGGCAAAGGTGTGCAGTGCCCGAAAAATTGTGTTTGTAATGCTCTTTCTGAAGATCTTGCACATGTTATCTTTAAATCTCCTTTGCTATTAAGTGTGGCGTATGACTCATTTTTGGGATGATGTATGTCATACTCTTATTACTATCGAATTCACCGTTGATGCCGTATTTTTCTTATTGCAATATTTGACACTAGAACTTGGGCAAACGATGGCTGCCATATTGTGAAGTGTGTGGAAACAATGAAACCTTAAAATTTTGCTGAACGAGAATGAATTGTGTGCTCATAATGTCGATCGAGCACAACATTTAGTGGACGACTGGCAGGCAACAAACACGCCAAGAAGCTCAAGGAGCCAAGTAAAGAGTTTTAAAAGCAAAGTAAAGTCATTAAGTTTAAATTGCAAAAACTTAAAGGAAAGGTAATATACAATGCATTAAAAATAAAGGTGGTTCGACAAATCTTTTAAATACATTCTTTATGACTCTTTTCTCTCGCGCCGGTACTTCAAGTGTTTTTAGAATTCTGTATAGGTGATTTGCGACCCATTTTCCCTATGAAAAACTCTTATTTATACAAAGAAAATAACTTGGAAAGAAACTAATCTCACGATCAACACTCCTTACATTGTAGACAACCACTTGTCTCCCACGTTCTCCTTTGAGGAAACCGCTTCTCTTTTGAAATTTGAATCTTCCCGCTTCAAAGGCAGTTGCTTGACTTCGACGGTTTTGCTTCTTGGCTCATATCTTGTCGAACCTAAAGGCTTCAGGACTCTTTATGTTAAGTCCATCATCTCGTTGAAACTCGTTTAATTGAGGAAAAAGGCTTTGATTCCTGCAAGAGTAAAAGTCAACTAATGTTGACCACATTAAATGAAACTGATGAAATTAACAACTAACAACATATAATAAAAAATCTCTAAACTATTGAATGTCACTATTGATTTCTTTTTAATGGAAGTTCTATTTTATTATCATTATCATTATTATTATTATTAATAATTTATTTATTATTATAATAAATATTATTTCTTGTTGTAGTTATACTATTACCAAGGATGATAATGGATAAACCTTGCATATGTTATGCATTGTTCTTGTCAACTGAACTAAGTTCACGATGACATGATAATGGATGTCTATGAGTATTCAAGTTTTTTCACAGATAGTATGCATATTAATTAACTACCTCTATTTGAAAAAAGATGATATTTATATTATTATCACGTATATGTGAATATCAGTTATACAAGTATTATCAAATATTAAAGTATTTGCAAATATTTTTAAATATCAACATGTAATATGATTTTTTATACAAAAATGCGTTATTATAAAATAATTTAAATTATATAGAATTTATTCTTTAAATTTTATTATTAATAAGTGTGGTACTAATGATGAATTTTTTTTGTCAAGTAGCTTAGTGGTTAGAGCTCACACAATTTAATTGTGGAGAAGTGGGGTGTCCGGGGTTCGAACCATGACCTTTACGTATAATGCAATATCTCTACCAACTGAGCTAAGCTCACGGGGATTTGATTTTACCACTGTTTTAGACAAAATTACACGTTTAGTCCCTTAACTTTATTTTAGGTAACAATTTGGTCCTTTATCTTTTTTTCATTTTAATTTTGTCCTTTTGGTCTATTTTTATATGGATTTTCAAGCTTCAAATTTATGGTTTTATTTTCTTATGGCCTTTCAATCTTCAAATCTATGGTCTTCATATATATTTGCATATGAATATTAGATTTAAAGCTTGAAAATCGATATAAAAATGGACCAAAAGGACAAAATTGAAATGAAAAAAGATAAATGACCAATTTGTTACCTAAAATTAAGTTAAAGGACTAAACATGTAATTTTGCTACTGTTTTATGTGAGATTTGGTCAATGTATCTTGAAGTTACAAAGTTAAGCTCTTACCTCCGAACTTACATCTCTTAGACCTATTAGACCTATTGCTTCTATTTTGATCGAACAAAATTATAGCACTCATTTTCATTTTGACAACAAATTACTAATAAAAAAAATCATTGATTAGAAAATCTAATTATATTTTATTTACGGCGAGGAGATTTATATTTAAGTAACACCACAATTGTATATTTTTAAGAGAAATGATATTTGAACATCCATTTTTTAACAACTTTTGTTACATAGAAATTCTAATATGGTTACATGACCAAAGAAAAAGTGTTTGATCACACACACATAAAGAAATATTTTTTAAATAATAAAGAGGAAATTGATAAAAAAAATGATTGAATATTTTAAGGAGAATCTTTTTATGTGTCTGTCCAAACATTATTGATTTGGTCTTGTGACCATGGAAGAATACCTCGTTGTTACAACCCTCTCTCTCATACTCTCATTATACTTTTATTCTCTCTCTTCCTTTCTCTCCCTCTCTCTCTCTATTGTTATTGTCCAATAAAAAGAGAGAAAAAAAGGTTGTCACTAAAAATTGTTGGAAATTGAATGTCAAAATATCATTCTTCTATTTTTAAATGGGTATGGATTTTTGCAAACCTGGGCACTAAAACATGTTTATTTTATTCTATATGTTTTAATAATTTTACTAAATCCAGCTATTTTCATCTGCATGTGTATCTATTAGTTTACATGTACTTAAAATATGATTTATTTTATTCTATTTATGTGTAATCCAGTAAGATATTCGTCCTGTATCGGTCCGTAGTATATTTTATTTGTTGATAGTGTGCATACAGAGTTTTGATCATCCTTAATTATATGTCTAACTTGAACAACGCAAAATAAGCACACTAATTTAATATAAAAAGGAGAATGCTAGCCAATGCCCCAAGAACAATGGTTAAACATCCAAAACAGATAAGTTTTTATGAAAAAAATTATGTAATCGTTACTTTATCAAAAATAACATCTTATATTTCCAAAACAAAATTTCTATATGTAGATTTTTTAACCAACGCCAAAATTACTACTTTAAACTTCTTAATATATATAAATTTACGCATGCTAAAAAAAACTAATTAACTAATTGGAATTCTAAACATACTTTCTACATCATAGCCCAATTCCAATCTTGCCCTTTACTCAAGGGTTCCTCTTACAAAAATTGAGAATCTATTCCTCTCTCCAATTATGATAGAAGATCAAATGGCAAGATACATTATTAAGGAAAAATATCTGACCGACCATGCATAATTCATTAATTTTTTAATTACAAATCTTAAAATATTCATTACTTGAGACAGATTTCGTTTCAAGAAGAATATGATACAAAACAAAAATGACTTAGAATTTGATTAGTTTCAAAACCTAAATTGGATCATTTTAGATTAAGGATGGGATTTAGCAATTGGTTTCGACAAAATTTCACAGATCCTTTTCTCTTGGTTCTCAGAGGGTACTGTATTTATCAATTCTATAAGCTTTATTATTTACTTTTCATTCAATAAACTGTTCTTGTTCTCTCATTTTTAATATTTCTCTCCAAAGTTCTTCCTTTAATTATTTTAGTAACATTTTTAATCTAAAGCTCTTTATTTTTTTGTTCAGTGGTGCTGAACCGAAGCAGTTATCTTTCTCTGCTGCACTTGGGATTACACTTGGAATATTTCCTATTTGTGGTAACTTTTTTTCTTTCATATATCATTTACCTTTATTGAGGGTATTCTTGTAATTTAAATACTTAGTTTTTAGTAAGTTATTGTTACTGAGATTAGTAAATTATTTTTCTCCTGGTTTGAACACAAGTCCTTCAACTTCTAAGTTTAACTCTTTCCTCAAACTAGTTGAATTGTTCAACTCTGTTGGTTTTCTTTTGGCATATGCCATTAGGTAGGCTATCCATATGTCTTTGTTGCGTAGCAAGTGTGAGTTAGAAGTCCTACATCGACTAAAATGGTGGAAGTTGAACAGTTTATAACGATAGGACCATAAACCCATTGTCTTAAGGTTTTAAACAAAAGTGTGGTGTCTCTGTTGTTTGTGTGGTTGCTTTTGCCAAATGTGAGTGGTCTCCCAAAGCTTCCCTCGTGACCCAGTCTTAACTAGTTTCGGATGGTCATTTTGGATGTGGGTATTGAAGTTGTCTTGGAGTCCTACATTGACAAGGTTTCTGAGCTGGGCTGTCGGATGTATATATGTGGTTGGGCATGTTCATCTCTTACTTGTATGGTGTGTCTCTTACTTGTATGGTTGCTTTTGCCTAATGTGGGTGGTCCCCTGTACTTCCCTCGTGACCCAACAGTCTTGACTAGTTTCGGATGGTCAATTTGGATTTGGGTATTGAAGTTGTCTTGGAGTCCTAACATTGACAAGGTTTCCAGGCTGGGCTGTCGGATGTATATATGTGGTTGGGCATGTTCATCCTTTAAGTTAACTTTTGATAATGAGATCTAAGCCTATTTAACATGGTATCAGAGTCAGGTTAAGGCTGATTATGTGAGAATTGGACGCAAAACCCACGTGAGGGTGGGTAGGTGAGTAGATGGTTAGAGGTTTAAGGTAGTTGTTATGAAGTGTGATATGTCCCATCTATAAGAAATATAAAAGTTAGTTGGAAAATTAGTTAAGTTTGTTAGTAGATAGTTAGTTAGTTGATAGCTAGCGAATTTGTTGATTCTTTGTTACTCCTTCCGTTTTTAAATATAAGCAAAATTGACTTTTTAGATTCATTCATTTAATGATGTATGTGGTTCATAATAGGCATCACATATATCATTAAATGAATGAACCTAAAAAGTCAAGTTTGCTTATATTTAAAAACGGCGGGAGTAGCGAGAGCATTTCATGTACTCATTTACGATCCTTTATCATCAATTAATATGAATGACAAGGACTTTTTCGCTCCATTAAGCTCTCAAGCTTATTTTTCATATGTGATAAATGTTCTTCTCTTTGATCATGTGCGAAACAATAGGCGGGGACAATGTTTTGACATTCAGTGGTATAAATTGTTTAAAAATTGAGGGACGAAAGTACTTTTTTCAACCTGGTCCCTGAAATGTAGGTTATTGTGCAGCATATAAAGTTCCCTTCGAGAATGTAGTTTTTGGCATGGAAAAGGACAGATTATTGTATCTTTTATAAATGATCTGGTGAACCTATGAAATGTATTGTAGGAAGTAGTCCATGATTGATAATGTTTTGCCAGACTTGTTCTGTGGTTTTATGTTTTAATTTGGCCCATCTTTTTGTTCTTGGTCCTTCTCTATGAGATTTTCTGTCTTTGATGTGAATGTGATGACATATTCGATATGAATTATATGTAAAAATAAAGTCTGTTTTAAAAAGTGCTTTTGAAACAGGTGTCACTGTGTTCCTCTGCGGTATTGCCATAGCGATTCTTGAATCACGTATTAACGCTCCCATTATATTGCTTGCAAACGGCATTGCTACTCCCATAGAGTTGAGGTAACCTGATTCACACACTCTGTATCTTTATATCTGTGTTGTGAAATAGTGGATAGTGGAATTTTAACAAAATTATATCATTCTGTGATACACAGTTTTAATAGAAAGTGTTGTCAAATAACACTTTAACACAAGTTTAAGTCCTAATTGAAAGATTTATTTGGCGTATTTCAGTTTGATTGTACCATTTCTGCGCTTCGGTGAATTTATCTCTGGCTCACCTCATTTCTCTTTAACATCTGATGCTTTAAAGAAAGTTCTTACTGGTCAAGCTTCAACTGAACTCCTACTAAGCATTGCCAACGCGGTAGGTAGCTCATGCCATAAAACCATATATGTGATTTGTTTCTTCTGAATTAGGAGTTTACTCAATATATATGAAAGTAAAGCATCAACCGTTTATGTACACATATTTTCATGATAAATCTGTGTACTCTTTAACAATAAGTTGATTGGAGTGGAATTGGATATTCAGTCCGATCCTACCAAGAGAATCCAAGTTTAAATCTTAGAAGGCATCCCTGTTAAGAGGTTGTAAATTGTAAAACCCAACGAGTTAATTCTCGTGCATCAATGCAATTGAACTGGAGATTAGTTCCATAGCCGCTCTAAATGGCGAAAACTTATATAATATTCTAGTTGGCCAATTGAGGAGCCACAGCCCACAATCCCTAACTCAGGTCGATTATCGGCCTAGCCTCAGTTTAATATTATTTGTATATATCCCAAACTGATAAGGACATGGCTAAAATTAATTATGCTAGGAGACTACTTTTTCCACCCCTTAACACCAGTTTGTTAGTATGCAGCCAAAAACACTACTAAATTTTGCATGTCCAAAAACTTGCTCTCGAACAATTTACATGGTCTAGATGCGCACTTCCAAAAACATGAGGGTTTTTAGTACCGAGTATGGGAAAATCTCCCTTATTTTAGTATTTCCAGTGGCATTGAATTGTTGGCTCTACACTAGTCACAATGGATAAAAATGGCAGGTTTACAAGCTAGCACACCCTTGATAAAACAAGCATTAATATTTATCATTTACTATGAATATGCATATACTAAGTATTTTAAGGGACTAAATTGCACAGGTTGTTTGTGTTTTACCTTTTATGTTAGATACAGTCACCTGATGTTCTGTAGAGATTATAATCAAAATAACTATTTTCATTGTTTGCTGAAATGCACCATATGTACGAGTAAAAATATGATTGCTATAATGCATAGTTATTTTAAAACCAGTCAGTTACCATACAGTTTCTTGTTTCTTAAACAAATTTGGCAGCTTTTGGTGCATACAGTATCTATACATATACACTTGAATTTACGCTTTACCTTTTATGAGATTTTTCACTTCCATTTCAATGTTTTAGCTTCCCCACCTAGTAGGATAATGTTAGGTTGTCATTTTCGTTCCGTTACAATCACATTTGAAGTTATATCTTTTTTTCCTTTCAGCTATTAGGGTGGCTAGCCGCGTCACCTTTTATTCTGGCAAGTCTTTACTTGATGTTGATACCGTGCTTCAAACTTCTAGTTAACAAACTCAACAGTCCTCCTTCAAGTCCAAAGATGCCGCTCCAACCGCGCCCTGAAGTTGGGTTGAGGGTAAGGGATATCTGACTGAGAGTCACTTCAACTTCGCTCATCGAAAGTGATCAGTCATTCACACGTTCTCTTGTTGAGTTGTTTCTGACAGAAACAACGTATATAGCTACACAAAAAGACTAGTCAATTTACACAATGTAAAAAGTTATACACATGTATTTGATATGGACCAGTCACTCTCAAGTGATTGATTTCTTTGAGATGTACAGAACTGTCTCATGTATGATAACCCTTGAGGGTTCACAGTTCAATTATTTTTTAGTTTGGCTAATGTTTTCTCCATCTTCACATTTCTATAAAATCATACATGTTTGTAGAAGTGTACTTCGATATGACACAATTTATGTTTTTGTTTTCCCTTTAGTTTTGCTCTATAGTAAATATACAGTTTATTTATTTATTTATTTTGGGTACATTAGTAGCCAGTGAATATTTTTGAAAATAAGTTTGTTAGTTACTAGGATTATATTATGTTACTAATTGCTTTTCAAAAAAAAGTATCATGTCACACTTAGTGTGCTTATCAAATTCATTCAGCAAACAAACTGTCAAAATTATGAAATAACTTCAATCTTTTTTTTTTTGAGGGAAATAACTTCAATCTTTATCTTTAATAACTTCTTTTCTCAAATTTCTTGAAAAAATGATCAAGTGACTTCAACCCTTTGATGTAGCATTCAATTTCATAAAAAAATTTAAATTACATGTCGATAATTGATGCATAACTGTCACAGAAGTACAATGCTACAATGTAAGGAACCACAAGGAAAAAAAAGTCCATGTTCTTGTTTCCTATCAGCACAGCGGTATATCAAAGATTTCGGCGTGATACTGATGTTGACAGTTTGAAACAATACTCTGCGAAATTACCAAGTTCTAGCACCCCAACTGAACAAAAAATATTTTGAATCAAACATTCACTAGAAGGAATCTCTCATATCTTCGTGTTCCTAATGATTATTTCGCGCATTTCTATCTTCAATTTCAACGCAGTGAGCACTGATAACAGGTTCGCCAGAGATATTTTGAATGACACTGGTTTCTAGATGCCTAATAGATATTGAGTCAGAGAATTCCATGGCTAGTGTTTCTTCATTTCTTTGTTGCATCTCCATTTCTTCATTGCTTGTGGCCTCCATCAGAGAGTTTCACTTGTCAGTATATATCTGCCATGCATGATCAATGATCTAAACAGCACTACGTTTAACTCTAACACAAAACATATAAAAGTTGAATATAATATGGTTTGTAATGTCAACAATTAATCAATTATGTCTATATATAGCGACCAATACATGCGTTCAGTAGCAACTTGCAAACACTCCATGACCAATTATGTAATCACAAAATCATTGAACAAACAATCATTTTTGTCCTTAAATGTGTGAGACGCGATCATGATGAGTGTATCAAAATTACAAAAACATACTTAAAAGCTTATTTTGTCAATCAGTTTGATCATCAAAATGTGTCGTTCGTAAGTTAGTTTGCTCCTCACTCACTTAGGGACCAAAATTACCATTTGCTCTAAAATACTTATATACATCAGAATGAGTGTTGAACAAAAGACTAACAGAGTTATCAATACATAACTGTGGAAATTAATCTCATTTACCTGCATTTCGGATATTTCTCTCGAAGATTTCGCAGTAGTTAGTAGGGACAAACGGCAAAGTGGGCAGGTACTGTGGCTGGAAAGCCAAAGATCAATGCAGCTCATGTGAAATGTATGGCCGCATGCAGGTATTTGTTGAAGTCTGTCTTCTGGTTGGTAGTCCAAAAGACATACAGAGCATCTGCAACAATCTTTTGGATGAGGAAAGCGAAAGATAACACAGGTTTTGACTTAATCAACTAAACAAAGAAACAAAAACAGAACAAAAGACTATAAGTTGAGGGTATCAGCAAGATCAAGTTTTGTGAATCCTGATTAAGGGCATGTTTGGATTGACTTATTTGTTTTTATCAACTGGCAAAAACACTTTGTGAGACTGCTTGGGAGAACTTATTGAAACAACTTATGAAATGTGCATAAACAGTTTGAATTTATTTTATCTTTTTCTATAGAAATACCTTATACTTAAGATCTTATATATGAAGCACGGATACGGACACTGACACCGCTAATAATTTGAGAAAATCACATAATTCAGTGTAATTATATATGTCGGTGTCGGGGACATGCTTAATCCGAAGAGTGTTCATGCTTCACACGTATGCTACAAGCACTTATTTAACATGTTTATCCAAACAGGACAAAAACATAAATGCACAACATACCACCTAAGTCAGTTCATAAGCAGAGTTTGACAAAATTTAAACATATTTCTTGCCATTAGAGTATCTCAACAAACAAATATCAAGACATAATTTTCCAAGCCAGGCATCTTTTGCAAGGTAGAAGGAATTTCATTCGGATAAGTGCCAACTGCATAACATCGCATGGTTTTCCTGTCCTAAAGCATATAACATCTAAAAGTTTACAACATTGACTCTTGCCTATATCATAAGAAAACAAAGAAGTCAAATTGGTAAACATCACTATAAATTAGTTTTCTACTGTCAGTATCCTTAACCCTACGTTTGCTACAGAACATGCACATGTTTTTGGATCCACATCGTTTTTATTGTTCAAGTAAATTTCAATTTCAGATTTCATGTATGTTGTAGCAATGATAATATCTAATTCCAATCTCCATAAACTTTTTTTCAGTTTATTTTCTGAAGTTTATTGGAATAACTCATAGAAACAATGTATACAACAATTATGCAAAATGCAAAGTAACTTTTTTGTAGAGTTAGAACAACTTATGCAAAAGCTCTTACATGATAAATGCTGATTGAATAAACTTCTAGTAAGTAGTTTACTCAAACACTACTAGTCCACAAGTTATGAATTTTATCAACACACGTTCTTTGACATTCTTTTTCAAAAACATGTAACTTTATACTATAACAAAAGTAATAGGTATTAAATGAACAAATCGAAAACCAAAAAAGAAGGTATTGCTAGCATTTGTGTTCTTATTAGTTCAATTTCAGGGAGTAGTAAGAATAGTTATACAAGTGAAATCATAAAAAGGGATATACCAATGAAATAAAACTGAACTCACTGTGTATCTTTGACAGAGAAGCTTTCATTGTACACAATAATAGGCAACAGCTCTCTCAATTCTTTCTTCAACCCCAAATCAGACTGCAAAAATACATACAGCACTGAAGAAAGTTAAAAAAGTCAGTTTTGACTAAACCCAGATGGATTATCCTAAGTAGCATGACTGCATGACAGGAATTATGTTGAACATGCTTCCTTGTTCCTTTAGAGTAAGGTAAATGTAATTTATTTCTTAGATGCATTGAGCACAAAGTTTTTCTCTGCATTCGATTGTGGCATCATTCCCTCACTGGAAAAAGTGTTTCCTTAATGACAAGTGCCAGAATTTCACACCTAAATTTCTCGTCATTATTAGAACAAATTTGCACTATGCAACACCAGCACTTCAGATTGAAGACGTGTTCTATCTATTTTCATTTAATCATTTCCATTTTCTCAAATTATTACTCTTGGACTTTGGGTTAGGACAATCAACTTGTCAGGTGACGATTTCCCCTACTTATAAATTTATATTGAGACTATCTCATCTATTGCTTAGAAAAGTAGAGCTTGAACAATTTATATGTAACACTAAAGGCTAACGAGGGTAGGGAGTGGTTGCTGGTGCACATGCATAATAATGAGCGGCTCCCGGAAGCTTCTAGGCAAATGAAGAGTGAGGACAAAACACGCTGAAAATTTTAAGAGGACCCATAAACTAGACCTGATGCCTTCAGGTTTTGGGTTAGAATGTGGTGTCAAACTAGACTTGTGTTGTTGCTTTGAGCTTAATGCGATGTTCCCCTCGGCTCCCTTTGTTATCCAACAAACCAAGCATTTAGAATGTGACCTTATATAGCATGTGGTCAAACAAATTTTAGATAGACTCTTATACCATATTAGACTTTAGGTTGGGCCTAACTCAACACCTGTAAAACCGGCTTGTAAGATGAACACCGCCACACTTATAAACTTATGTTCAAACGTTATTTCATCTAATGTGGACTCTTAACAATTACCAGTGCCTGTTCATGTAACAGTGTTTGCTACAGAAATGAACGAAGAAAAGAAACTCAACAACATAGCATTGATATTTTAGGATATGGATTACTTACAGTGGAGGTGGCATTGTTGTTGTTATGATGATGTTGTAAAACAGAAACAGACCTCATCCTAATAGAAGACCAATCAACCCTTCTTGGTCTCAAATAAAAAACATAGAAAAGAAAAAGAAGAATTATAGTGAAGAAAATTGGTACAGAGAATATAAAAGCTCTATACAGTTTCAGGTCAGCTACTCCAGAAGCATCAGATCTGTTACCATTGCTGCTGGAACTGGAACAACATCCTGAATCGTTAGAAGAAGAAGAACTTTGAGATTGAGACATTATAACTAGTTTCCATATAAACTCATGTATGAAGTGAACTTAATTAATGCATTCATAAATAACTTTAATATTAGATGGGTGCAAGTGCATACCGACAACAAATATGTTAAAAATTAATATTCAATTTATTGTTTGAAATTGTAGCACCAGCACAAACGGTAATAATCACCTGACTGACATTGCTAACTTCTATCCTACATATACATGTTTAAAAATGGCTTAATTACTCTTTTGACCCCCTAAGTAAATTTTGACCCAGTCAATGCACACGTGGATGTCATGTGTGTAATTTTTTATTTTTTAATTATTTTTATTTTATTTTTTAATTATTTTTGTATTTAAAAACAAATAAAAATAATTATTTTTTAAAATAAAAATTATTTTGTTTTTTTAATTAATTTTTATATTAATGCATTTACACGTTGCATTTTTATTTATTTTTTTAAATTAAAAATTACACACGTGTGCGTTGACTGAATCAAAATTGAGCTAGGGGGCTAAAATTGCAAAAGGGGGGTAAACATAGAGGGCGAGCTATTTTTTTAGGGGGCAAAATCACAACATTTGGATACTTAAGGGGCCAAAATAGTAATTAAGCCTTTAAAAATTCAAATGTATTTAAAAAAAAACTTTTAAAAATCAATATCCTAAAATTATTCTTCAAATTTAACAAAGTTTGTCTAGGTGAACGTAACTCAGTTGAAGGAAATAATGCAATATATATGTAGAAGCTGATATTCAAACCACACACATAATTGTCTATTAATCTAACAATATTTTTTTTTTTTGAAAGAATTAATCTAATAATATCTATCTGCTTGTAATCTAATCTAATATATATCCACCGGCTCAATTCAATTCATATGCTACAACGACTACAAATTAACCTTATATGATGAATAAGTAGAGTGTTTGAATTCCAACTATAACTTCTACATATATTATTCGTTGTCTCTATCACGTTAGCTAAGCTCACAGAGACTCAATGCATCATCTTTATGAATACATTATAATACACTAGCGAAAAGACTCCCGTGCCCGTCTTTCCTCTCTTTTTGTTGTGTTAACGTTTGAAAATTATGAACTGTGTTTTTTTTATGAAATTTTAATTTTGATTAAAAGTAAAAATATAAATGTTTTTTGCTTTCAAATTATAACAAATCAAACTAACCATGATTATCTATTTAAATGAACCAACAATATAAAAAAACTATAATCTTAATTCTTATTTTTTTAATGACAACAACAACAATTTTTATTACAGAAAAAATTGTTGTGTAAGAGTATAATTGGGATAATGAAAAGTAAGTATAGATACACTCATCTATTTTGTTACACCTTTTAAATGATCAAGAGAAAAGCTGGGCATTTGTGTTTGTTGCACTTTTATTTTAATATTTAAATTTATTCTTATGTATTTGTTACATGTGTTATTTGTATTGAAAATTGATGACATTTTTTTAAAGAGAAAAAGTCAACCTAAAAGAGCTGAAAGTGGCTGCTTTTTTTTTTCTTTTTTCGTGGTGGCCGGAGTTTGAACCTCGGACCTGACATATATTATGCATTGTCCATACCAACTAAGATAAGTGCAAGAAGGCATATTTATTTTTATATATTTTATATATAGTATAGATAAAAAAAATTAAACTAATAAATAAGAATGTTTTGGGCATAGTAAATAAAATCTGTTTTGGGCCAAGTTAAGAAAATATTGAATAAATTGGGTTGTGCACTCGTGTATTCACCAAAAAAAACAAAAAAAACAATGTTTAAAAAAAACTCTCAATTTTTTTTTAATAAACTTTAATATATGGATTGAATGGATATCAATGGAAAATATAACAATGGATGAATTTCATGTTTAATAAATTGGTTGGATTGAATTCTTTAAAAGCAATTTTAGTTGATTGATAATGTATTAATTAATGGATTATTTTGATCCTTAAACTATCATCTTAATCCATCCATTTTGTCACCTACAAAAGAATCCTAAGGTGTGCTTTTTGTAAAAAGAAAATTGTCTTAAACGGATAATTTCCTAGTTTTGAAACTAAAGCTACACTGACCTAAGTATAAAATTTCAGGTTGTAGTTTCGATGCTCATAGTTTCGTAACTAAAAACATCTAAAGTAGGAGTAATACATATTTGAGCGCAAACTTAAATAAAAATAGAGTTAAATAATATTTTTTTGAGTAAAGAATTAAAATAAGTTTTTGATCACTATAAATATAGTCAAATTTATTTTCGATCCTCAAAAAAAAAATTAAAGTGACATGTTTTGATCCCTATAAAATTTTTCAACACAAACTTTTATCCTTGTAAAATTAACATTTGTTTGATTATATTTAAACTTTTTATAATGTAAACTTTTAAATTTCATGTCATAATTAAACATAATTAATACTTTATGTTTGTATTAGTTGCGATAAGTTCTCGATGCACATAGTTTATTTTTAATAAGTATTAAATTTTATTTAAAGAGAATAAAATTAAATGATACTAATTGATGTAACTAAATTATTTTTGTTTAATTTTATTCATTTTATGTGTGTGTTCAAATAATATTAATTTGGGATTGTGCCTATGAAAGACTTTCTCCTCCCTAAATTGGTTATTCTAATTTTATGTCGCATTCAGAACTTGTGCACCTTTGTCCTTGCGAAATTATGAAAATAAATTAACTAAAATTATTTGGGTACAGTTTGTCGAGACAATATAGAAATTAATATGTTAACTTGCGATTTCGTCAACCAATACAACATGTCAACAACTAAACCGTAAAGTTTTTTTCTTATTCATAATTTGGAGTACAAAAGCTCCATTTACAAAGAGAGTACTTTATTTAGTTATATTTAGTTACATGGCGTCTCATATATTGGAGGCTAGAAAACCGGTCGCTTCTCAACTTAGGGCTTATAAGATGGTGCGTTTTCGGTCAAAGGCTTCTACACCTGAGGTTTCTTTATAGATAGCTTGTAAGACGGGGGCTCGAATGATATCTTGTAAGCCGGAGGATTATCAACTAGTGGTTTGTATGCATGTGGTTTCTCTGCTGATGGGGGTTCGAATGGTATCTTGTAAGCCGGAGGATTATCAACTAGTGGTTTGTATGCATGTGGTTTCTCTGCTGATGGGGGCTCGAATGGTATCTTGTAAGCCGGAGGATTATCAACTAATGGTTTGTATGCATGTTGTTTCTCTCCTGATGGGGGCTCGAGTGGTATCTTGTAAGCCGGAGGATTATCAACTAGTGGTTTGTATGCTTGTGGTTTCTCTGCCGATGGCTTGTAAACTGGTGGCTTCTCAATTGATGGTTTGTACACCGGTAGGTTTTCAACCGGTGTCTTCTCGAGTGGATCACAACATTTAACACCAAATCGAGGTTTATACTTTTCACAATCAATACATATATACCCGTGAGCGGTAACCATCAAACTAACCAGAAGTAATACTAGGAAGCCAAAGGAAGCCATATTCTTGGTGATTTTTGAGTTTGGTGCATAAAACACAAGAGTGACTATCTTCTTTTATAGAACTGGTCTTTGGTCTTTATGAGTCCACTCACATTATGGGATAATTATTCTAGGAATTAATCGGAGAATATTTGCAATCAATGTATAGATGCAAACCGATTGCTGCACACTCATTGTCAACATTTTTCATAGCTGTATAGTAAAGCATATCTTTTGCATTTATTATAGGTTCATAAAGTTGTATATCATATATGTAAACTTTTGACTAGCATTTGTAATTCTTTCCAGTATTAAGAAATTGGATCTGATCTTATGTCGGTTTCTGGTACCCAAGAAGGGGGGAGAAGGGATGTGTTTCCTGAGCTGGTGTTGTGGTCGGTGACGGAGCCATAAATTTTAGATTGTGGAATATAGTACTAAAAATGCTATTTTACCAAACAAAAATATATATTATCTAAGATAGTACAAGGTCAAAGTAAAATAACCACCATACAATAATATATAAATGAAGAAATAATAATACTTTTACAATATTAGTCTTATCAAATATTAATATACTAGTATGAACACCCGTGTCAAGCACGGGCTAGAATTCCGTCATACTTGAAGGAGAGAATATTGTGAAAAACGTAAAAGTTTAAGCCTTCAAATTCACGATGAAGATGTGTATTATTCTCACTTGTGTGATTGCTATTTCTCCAATGTATCGATCTACACCAGTGTTGACTGGGGTGTGTGTGTGTGTGTTAGGGGTTAGGAGTGGTTCTTGGACCTAGGTGGTGGATCACAATCACAAAGAGTTTGACACTTAATAGAAAGATGTTAATGTATCAAGTGTAAGTTAAAGTCTTACATTTAAAGAGTCGATAATGAGCAACAAATAAGTGAGATAACTTATATATCTAATGCCTTAAAACTTTAAGTGAAGTTGTGACGTCAATCTCGCTTGTGTGGTTGCCTAATTGCCTAATATGATTATACAACCAATGTATGCTCGCACGAAAGTCTCAACATTATGATAATTTGTTTTGTTAATTTTTGGGTGTCGTTTGTTTGATTTTTTTTATCATAAATTTGAGTTTTAAGATGTTATTCATATTCATGAAGAAAAATAAATTCAACCTCTATTATTTCAGATTATCTTTGGTGGGATCTAAAAATGAAAAATGTATATGTGTTATGCTAAGTTTACAAAATACATATTTATTAGACATTTTAAATTGATATGACATTTTTTGAATGAGTCTAATATTTTGGTAGCATAATTATCAAGTAATCTCTTACTCCTTCGATAAATCCATAAAATTACCAGCAACTAATTATATTTTTTATAATCTCACGGATAAAACACACACTCCTTAGTTTTTGCCTTTATCTTTTTCTCATGTTCAATTTTTTTTCTTCATATTCTTCTTTTTTTTAAATTTAATTTCTCTACTATAATGAAAGAAAGGAGCAACAAAATTTTCACCTATGAAACCTCTATCAATCCACATTTTATTATCATGTTGTACATTTAACTTTATTTGCCTATCTCACTATATCAGAGATGGTGGATCAAAATCACAAAGAGTTTGACACTTAATGGAAAGATCTTAATATATCAAGTGTAAGTTAAAATCTTACATTGTAAGAGTCGATAATGAGCAACATATAAGTGAGATAATTTATATATCTAATGCCTTAAAACTTTAAGTGAAGTTGTGATGTCAATCTCATTTGTTTGGTCGCCTAATATGATTATACAACCAATGTAGGCTTGCACGAAAGTCTCAACATTATGATAATTTGTTTTGTTAATTTTTTGGTGTCGTTTGTTTGAATTTTTTCAATCTTAAATTTGAGTTTTAGGATGTTATTCATATTCATGAAGAAGAAAAAAAATTCAACCTCTATTATTTCAGATTCCTTTATTTTTTTTATCTTTGGTGGGATCTAAAAATGAAAAACGTTTCTGCTAAGTTTACAAAATACATACTTATTAGACATTTTAAATTAATGTGACATATTTTGGATGAGTCTAATATTTTGGTAGTATAATTATCAAGTAATCTCTTAATCCTTCAATAAATCCATAAAATTACCGGCAACTAACTATATTTTTTATATTCTCTAGGATAAAACACACTCCCCTTAGTTTTTGCCCTTATCTTTTTCTCATGTTCAATTATTTTTTTCATATTATTTTTTTTTAATTTAATTTCTCTGCTATCATGAAAGAAAGGAACAACAAAACTTTCACCTATGAAACCTCTATCAATCCACATTTTATTATCATGTTGTACATTTGACTTTATTTGGCTATCTCATTATATATGTGTCGTGTGTTAGTTTAATTTTTATATTGAATGCAAGAGTATACTGAGCAAAATATATGTGAGATGACCACTATACCTAATGTGTTAGGTATTGGGTGAAGAAGTGGTGTTAATCTCACTTGTGAGGTTTTTTTTAGCCAAATGTGATGATCAAATCCATTGTAAACTCCTTCATAACATTACGATGCACATTATTTTTTTTTGGATGTCATTTGCTTAATTATTTTATGTTAAACATAAGTTTTTTGATGTCATTCACTTTCATGTAATTCTTTCTATCCAACCTCTATTGTTTCAAACACCTTTAATTTTTGTCTTTGGTGGGATCTAACAATGAAAATATGCAGATGTGTTATGTTGAATTGACAAAGTACATGCTTATTAGATATTTTAAATGTTGTGGCATTTTTAATGAGTCTTTTTTTCTTCTGGAATAATTACTCATAAATCTCCGAATCTTTCAACTAACTCATAAAATTACCTCTAATCTCTATTAAAATTAATACATTTGACAAAATGCCAACTAATTTTTTTCTTATCATTTCTATCATGTTCAAATTTCCTTTTCATATTCTTTTTTTTTTCTTCTATATTTCTTTTTCTCTTTTCATGAAAGATAGAAACATAAATCTCCCACCATGAAACCATCATATGAAACCATCGTTAACCCACCTTTTTAACTTTATCGTGCCTTTGTTTGAACTTATTTGCACGTGTCATAATATCACAGATGCTGAGAGTTTATGACTTATGGGAGATGTGTTAATTTGTCAAATGTGACTTAAAGTTCGACATTGAACGCAAGAATACATGTTGAGAAACATGTAAGTGAGATAATCAATATACCTAATGCCTTAAGAAATTGGGAGATGATGTGGTGTCAACCTCACTGTAGTGGTCACTCTTAATCTAATGTGATGATCCAACTCATTTTGGCTCCCTTGGAATTCTAAACATTGTGATGAAATGTTTTGTTAGTTTTCGGATGTAATTCGTTTAATTTTTTATATTAAATTTATGTTTTTCGATGTCGTTTGGTTTAATGCAACATTTTTTAATCAATCTGTATTACTTCAAATTCCTTCACTTTTTGTTTGTTGTGATTTAACGATATAATTTTTTTTATGTGTAATGATGAGTTGACAAATATGTGCTTATTATACATTTTTATATGTTGAGGCATTTTTTTAAATTAAGTCTATTTTTTTGGTAAATTAATCGATCAAAAACCTCCAACTCTTTCTACAAACCTTAAAATTACCAGCAACTCACAATCTCTTAGTCTAATGTGATAATACAACCCAGTACAGGCTCCACTGGAAATTTCAACATTATGATTATTTGTTTTGTTAGTTTTTTAATGTCACTTGTTTAATTTTTTTTATCTTAAATTTTAAATTTTGGATGTCATTCGTATTTCATGCAATTTTTTTGGGTCAAGGCAAATTTATTTTTATTCAACCTATATTATTTCAAATTCCTTCACTTTTAGTCTTGAGTTGACAAAATACATACTTATTAAACATTTTAAATTGATGTGACATTTTTTAATGAGTCTAATATTTTGATTTCATAATAACCTAATAATATCCGTCTCCTTCAACTTTAAAAGAAGAAGATCAATTTTCATAGTAAAGAAACATAAAATTGACGGTGGCGGAATTTACAATGACGTGTCCACGTGAGAGCCATAAGAAATAGGAGAGAGGGTGTTTATAAAAATACGGTACTAAATAGGAGTAGGACCTCATGGTAGATTGTTTTAACTTTTTTTTTCTTCCATGTAGTCTAGTGGTTAGAAATTCACTTTTTAAGGTGAATTACTCGGTTGTTTGGAGGTCGAACTCTGTCCTTTACCTATATTATGCAATGTCACAAACAACCAACCGAACCGAACTAAGCTCACAGGGACATGGCCTGCAAGATTGTCATGATAAAATAAAATCAATCATCTTATCAATTAATATTCATTATTTATTGTTTTAGAAATCAAATCATTGAATCAATTAGGTAGAATAAATATTTGATTGAAAAAACCAATCAACCATTTGATCAGTACTGATGAGAAATGACCAACTTCATTTTTTTTTTCTTCTTTTTGACGAAAATAGACTTCACGTTATTTGTGGTAACAATTGATCTATATAAAATAGTTCAGTCACGAAAATTTGTAATTAGTAATATTTAAAAAAAAATCAAATCAGAAACATTATAGAAACTTGGCTCTATCTTTATATATTAATTCGTGATATATACTTGATGAATAATATACATGATCTTATTAAAATAATCAATTGATTTATTTATTTTTTATAAAAAATAAAAAAATGATATTCATTCATTCAAATTGATAGACTACATCGATACAATACAAATTCAAAGTTGCTAAAAAATAAAAAGGACGGTTCGGCGAACAAACTCACAACATATATGTTAATAACATAAAATGACATAATACATATGACTCCAAATATGAGTATATTCAAGTATTTGGTCATCTAAATCAAATAATGACCACACTATGGAGGAAAATCAAACCACTTCGCAGAAAGGCGGAAAATTAAAACAAACCGAGTTGTGTTAAGACAACAAAATCACAAAAACAAACGAAAGAAAACTGAAAATATCTTTGAAATAAACAAGAGACTATTATTTTTCAATAAAACTATATGTTTGTCATTGATAAATAGAAGAAAAAAATACGGGACAAGTTTTTATCAAGAGAAGGAAATTCAAGACTTGGGATGAGGTCCAACAGCTGACCAAGTAAACCACAAAAGCAAAACCCAACAATTCAGTACAAAAATGGTAATAAAAGATAACAGTCCTAAATTACCATTACCACGTACAATCCAGCGAACCCACTTAGGGGCGCGACAATCCAACGATCGTCTGCCAACACAGAAACGACCCAAGTTCCAACAACTATCTTCAAAGTATCAGAAGACCATAAACGCTCTTTCGAGTCAAAGCAACCAATTACGAACCGAATCCATAAAGTCGCAGTTGTCTTGAAACTTCAGTCGCAGTCTAGATCAAGGGATGAACAAACGACATAAATCTACCACTGTCCACAAACAATGAAAGAAGCTGATGTAGTATCAAAAGTAAGTATTTATGTTATCGTTTCCACAGGGACTGATGCGATATTTCAAGCCGTTCAACAATCAGTGTCGTTTTGAGCTAAGGTTTTCCGATGGTTTTGTTTCATAAACTAATAAACTACGAAATTGTAAAAGGTATGAGGGTTAACAGAAGACCATAAACGCTCTTTCGAGTCAAAGCAACCAATTACGAACCGAATCCATAAAGTCGCAGTTGTCTTGAAACTTCAGTCGCAGTCTAGATCAAGGGAAGAACAAACGACATAAATCTACCACTGTCCACAAACAATGAAAGAAGCTGATGTAGTATCAAAAGTAAGTATTTATGTTATCGTCTCCACAGGGACTAATGCGATATTCCAAGCCGTTCAACAATCGGTGTCGTTTTGAACTAAGGTTTTCCGATGGTTTTGTTTCATAAACTAATAAACTACGAAATTGTAAAAGGTATGAGAGTTAACAGGGAAATGATTATGTTGGGATTAAACTTCATCAACCCACTTATACGTATTCTCGGATTAGGGTTGCGGATTTCAATTATCAATCGATATTATCACGTATCCCTCGACAACATCACTCGTGTCCAAATGAAGTTGTGATTTCAATTGTATCGTTCAATCGTCGATGTCTCACACTATTAAACGATCCAAGAGTCGTTCCTATCATTCAATCGACGATTTCTCAATCTATTAAATGATAAGAAAGCATTAAGTGTGGATACAAACAATGATTATCAAAACATCCATTCCATGTCTAGAATCTATGTTTTGATAGATGATTATTCTCATCTAGATTCAAAAGTATTTTTCAACCACTAATAAATCAAACATAAGCATTACAATGCAAGAATAACATCAATATCAAATCAAATAATTAAAATCACACAACACCATAATCAAAGGGAATACATACTAATAGAGTTGATTACATTTAATCCCAACAAAAAGAGTTTAGTTACTCATTGTCATGGTAACCTTACAAGGAGAAAAGAAGAGGTGGAATGGAACCAAGCCATGATGTCTCAATGATCTTGTGTCTTCCTTCAATCCTTGTGCTCCTTGCTCTTTAAAGTCTCTCTGGTCTTTCCCCTGTTTCTCTCCTAAATTGGCCTCTAATAATATGGTATCATCTACGATATGATGTCTCTCCTGAAAAGAACAAATGAGCTTTTATATGGCCTGTTCTGTCTCAACTCGCCTCGCGAGTAGAAACGCTCGTCATGGCGAATAGTGGTCTCTTCACCGGTGGGTTTCTGTCTCAACTTCAATATCACCAATTCACCATCATCTTCCATTAGAGCTCAACATCACCCCCTTTTTTATGATTCTCTTCAAAATTTCAAATACCTAAAACCCAATACCCCTCAATTTTTTAACCCTCTTCACAAAAGCTCTTTGATCCTCCTCTTTAAAACCCAAAACCTATTTAACAGAAAACCAAAAAGAAGGAAGAAAAATATGGTGATATGGGTTACACATTCAATTCAACCAATTTTGTGAATGATTATACTATTAATTGATTGATAAATCTTGATAATGAAGGCAAAAAAATGGTGAATATTTTAGGATTTTCGTGAGATTTTAGATTTTATGAATAACTAAGCTTCTTTAATTTTAATTTAACTAAGTTTCACCTTGAGTAAGTGACAAGACAATGATGCTACATCTGTAAATATTACTAACTCAACAAAAATTTGAAGGATGGCTATGAAATCACAATTGAGAAAATAAGAGACTCAAAAGTATAATTAAACCAACAGATCAGTAAAGAAAAGCATAAACAAAATGAGAGAGAAAATGAAAAATACTTGAGAACAATGTTGTCGATGAACATTTCAGCACGCCCAGATAAAAAATATTTGAAGAAGGGCCAAAGATTTCCCACTAATGGCCATCCCATATCACCGGGAGGCAGTGGGTATTGTTTGTTTTTAAATTTAAGATCATAATACCATCCATTCAAATTCCACATAACTTTGTTAACAAAAATGTAGCATGCCAACAAAGTGGCAGCAGACATCCAAAGCCATTGAAATTCCATTCTTGAATCTCTTTTGTCTTTGGGTTCACTTCTCTTCTTGCATGGATTCACTCCTATATATATTCTCTTGAAGGAGGAAGTTTTACATATCCTCACATCACAATTATTTAGCCACATCACTTTAAAAATAAAAAAAGGGACATGTTTAAATAGTTTAGACACATCACCTATATAGACACACACACTTGTATTTGTCCAAATAGAGCTTCTAAATAGTTTTGATTATTATTGGTTACCATTAATTACAAAAAACGTATTGATGTAAAGTTACCTGAGTTAATAAAAATATTATATCTTATTTATAAGGGTTGAGATTTAAACCCTGAATTCTCTACATTTCTAATCAATAATAGGGCTGCTTTTCTAGTCAATAGGGCTGCTAGACAAATTTGTTTTTAGAAAAAACGTATCAGACGATTTATTTCCTAGCAGTCAACTTCCGATCCCAAGTGTCCATAATAAAATTATATCACCTTTCTTAAATAAATAAATAAATAAAAATATATCTCCTCTCTCAAGAAAAGAAAAATTCTCCTTCAATTACTTTGGTATTCAATTGCTCTTGAGAGCTTTTTCTAAAAAAAAATTGCTCGACACCTCAGCACCTGCGATTTAGCTTTCATTTTCTCTGTGTTTTGTCATGAACAGTATGAGGAGACTTTGAATTATATAATGGCATACAATTCTAAAACTCCACTTTAAAAGGATCAAAATATCACAATAAAGAATTTTTTTTTAACAAACAATAAAGATTTAATTTAAAATTTAAGATTAAAATTTAATTATTATAATTACAGTTAAATCCTTTCAAAATAATTGATTTACATTGTAAATTTTTTTATACTAATTGAAATTTTTTATTGTTGACATATGAAACTTTAAAGTTGCAGACTTTGAGTAAGTGTTTGGATAGGTATTTTAAGGAACAATTGTAACTTTGGTAGATAAACATAACTTTAAAGTTTCATTAAAAAAAAGTAGTATAAATTAGTGTGGAGAACAAAAATAAAGGTCATATAAGGTGTAAAAGAAAGAAAGGGATCACAACACAAGAAAAATAATAAATAGGATCACTGTCCAATATAGTGTAGGTGGTCCTATATATAAAGAGAAAGCAATAATAGCGTCTATCTGATAATAAAAAGTAAGTGTCTATGAGTTTTCCCATAAAAAAAAAAGCACCAAGTGATCAAGAAAAAATATTCCCACCTAGGTTAATTATATGAAATGATTGTGATATTTTAGTCATATGATTATTACCAAGTTAGAATTGTTCTTCATAATGCCTTTTACACAGGAGCAATAAAAAGTTGGACTTCACACACACACTCACTTAAAACTGTTGTTGGGTTAAAAATATTCATGAAAAATATTTGAGTTATGATAAGTGTACCCTTAGAATAAAACCTTGAAAAATGAATTTATTTTGTTGAAAATTGTATTCCTACTAATTTGTGTTGCTGATTTTCTTTGCCTTTAGCTTAAGGACAAGCAAGGATTCAAGCATGGGGGAATTTGATAAAATGTAGTTTATGGTGTTCGTAGCATTTAATTTCAATAAAAATTATTGTGTTTTAGTCTTGTTTTAGAACTATTTTACTTCAAAATATTTGTTTTGTTTTCAGAGTCAGAATAATGAAGAACAAGTTGCTTGGCTCAAAAGCACGGATAAAGAGCCAAGAAAGAGAAGAAAAATCAAGGAAAAAAGCATTTTGGACTAGAACGGTCGTGCACCCATATGTACTGGTCGTGCTCCATTATACCAGTGATTGTGTTCATCTAGGCAGTGAATCCACACACGACCGTGCACCCGACATACACGGCCTTGCTCCCTCCCTGTAGCAGAATCTGAATGGTATTCTGAAAGGCAGCATGGTCGTGCCCCTCACCAACACAACTGTGCACGTTATGCAGTCAAGTTTTAATGTTGAAAACTCTTGGAATTTGCCCATTATTTCTTAGTAATCTGAGTTTAATGCCTTGTATGAAGTTCTAGGCTATAAATAGGTCTCATATAAGAGTTGTAAGACATCTTGGAATGCTTGTAAACTTACTCTATTGAATCAAAGTTCTACATTGTTCTAAGTTTATTTGCTTTTAGTTTTTATTCACTTTTCAATTCCTTGTTATTTAGTTTGATGTTCTTTATAATTCCAGTACTTTATATTCCGTCATTTACTTATATATATATATATATATATATATATATATTTTATATCTATGTCATTTAATTTCAATCTCTTGTGTACAATGATCATGACTGAGTAGACTTCTTTAGTCTTGGGATTGTTGGAATGATCTAATGATCTAATCCTATTCAACCCAAGTTTAGACTCTATTTTATTAATACTCATTTTCTAATCTAATCTCATTATTTTAAAGTTTTATATCAATTATCAAACAAAGGACCGAAAACTGAAGTTTGATATTAGATAAGATGAACAAAACATGAGAATAGTTTTGTGAGTTTTGAGACAATAACATTTACACTTAAAAGGTCTCAATGATAATCAACCATGAGAATAGGCTTGATTATTATTGAGATATACTTATGTATTTTGAAAGGGAACATGGAATACAAAAGAATATCTTGTCTTTAGAAACGAATTAACATAAAATAGATAGGGAATGTTTAGTATTTATCATTATGACTGAACCACAATCATAAGGCCTTTTTATAATATCTGAATTAAAACTAAGCAACCATTGAACTTAACAAACTTAATCCTTTTCAGCTAATCAAAACTAAGAACTAGATTGGTAATCACATAAACTCCCTATGAATCTATAATTTTTACTACTCGATAGAACCATACACTTGCAGATTCATATCATATCACATGATGGAATCCTTGTGTAGTCAGGGATGGACCTGCATTGTTATAATTGGGGACAACTGACTTACTTGGTCATTATTTTTGTAACCAATGGCTAAATAGTTTAACATGATAACCTCACTTCTAATATCATAGTCCCCACAAAAGTTCATTCTGAAGACAAACTATTGCACCATGGTACTAATACTCTTACTAAAGAGCTAATAAAAATGTGAATTGAATGTATGTCAAAAGAGAAAGAGTGGATGTAGTGATAAATGATGGAAAGTTTTTCCTTAAAAAAACTCTAAGAACTTTTAAAATGCTATTGTTTTTTGGGAAATGCTAACAAGTATTCTAAAGACACTTGATAAGAAGTTTAAATTGAAAATTTTATCTTGAAAGTTGTGTATTTAATACATTAAAACACTAAAAAGTAACTTTTGAATCCCTGATGATACTTGTTAGCAAGGCCCTTATTTTTATTTTTGGCAAGAAAAATGGAAAACGAAGTGTGTGGGTGGGAAGATTATTATGTTTAGAATGAATTAAATTCTTTCAAATTCTCACATTCAAAAAACCCACATCCATACACATGGTATCATCCAAAAAAAAACTTTTCTAATTCTGCAATTTTCTGTTTGTGTTTTCACTCTTCATGTTTGGCTTATTTTTTATCCTCATTGCAACCAAATCAATTTTTGAATATACAATAATATATGTTTTTTACCAAATTTTGCATTGATGTAATGATGTCTTGTTTTTATTTGTTATGAATTTAAATATTTTTATAAATAAATATTTATGATTATCGACCTTGACCCAAGTTATTGAAAGTTTTGAATCCGTCCATAAGTACTCCTCAACTCATAAAAATCATCCCCTTATATACTGATACACACATTTATAATGTTCCATCATCGACATTATATGTTGCATTTTGGTTATCTTTCGCCTAATAGATGAACATATATGCTTGACATGAATTATAAATATACTTGATGGTAGTTAGACTATATGCATTATGATCCTTAAATTTCATCAATGTATTTCTCTGATTAATCATATTCTTTGTTATGTTAATAAGTAAATCCCTCTCTTCCAGGGATAATCGGCCAAGAATGTGAAGGATTTTCATGGTGTCAGCTCGTGCAGGACTCCTCAAGGAGCCTCGTTTATTGCAGGCAATTCATCTGATATGGTGTGCACATTCTCTTGAAAGTCTGTGTGTTTGGTTGGAAACTTTTACAAAAAAGAATACGAACTAAAGTGGAGTTGCATCAGAGAGGAATAACCATGACTTAGTGCAGCACCAACAACATGAGAGAAAGAGGATCCAAATCCCAGACTTGGGTAGTATGATGGAGAGAATAAAATTTGTTTCATGGGAGTGGTTTAGTTGTAAAAAGAAAGGCAATGTTACCGTTTTATTTCTACTTGGCATTGTAACCCGTGCATCTAAAGGAAGATCATGTTGTAATTTTTGAGATAATTTTTATTTCAAAAAGTATTTTTATGTTAAGTGATTAACCTACTTACTTAGTCAAAGAGTTATGTGACATTTATTAACGTCTATATGATATTTCATGCATATGTCTTTCATGCTTAAAAGTAGGAACCGCCACTAACTCATCAAGTAACATGCCATTCTTATCTGTCTCTTAAGAAAATACGGTCATGAATATATATATTCTTGCAATCAGTAACACAAGATACCGAACAAGAAAATACACGCACTCCTCAAACAGAAAAAAGAAAATTTGTTCTATTCTCCTCCATTTTACTTCCCGAGATAAACATCTACCTGATAAATTTGTAATCCTTGTTGTTCTGTTACTTCCATAACTAGGATAAGCACTTGTTGAATCCTGGAGAGTTCGCACACATTGAGGCATATAAATTCCAAGGACAGTCTTCGTGACGCCTCGAGTTAATACTAACGTGTTCAATTTTGCAGGTTTACTTTCTATTCTGTCTTGCACTGGTTCGTTGTTATTTGAATTTGCAGTTACTTCGTTTTTATTTGAAATTACAGTTGCTGTTAGCGTTCAAATCAATATTAGCGACGCATCATGCAGTGCAACAAATATGTTTATTTATGCACAATCCGAAGGATGGTCACATGCACGTTCTTGATGCATCATGCAGTATATTCAGGGCACACGTCGGTATGGTCTACAACTTTACTCTTCTTCTACAACATCGTTGATTGCTTACACAAATGTAGATTGGGGCGGTTGCCCAGATACCAGACGATCTACCTCTGGTTACTGTGTATTTCTTGGCGACAACTTAGTTTCATGGTCCTCCAAACGCCAATCTACTTTATCACGTTCTAGTGTTGAAGCAGCATACCGAGGAGTTGCCAATGTGGTTTGATAAGACACTTATCCTTTCATGCATTTGGTGCACACTTGTTACCGACATGATAAAAATTAACAACTCTGCATAATATTTAATCTCAGTCGTCCTTCTCCTTCGTCATCCCATCAAACCAGATTCATTGTCTTTGAGTACTGTTGTCGAGCCTCCATCTCCAGCCGACGGAGCACCTCACCCAAACTCCTGACTTCACCAACTGGAATTGGAATATAATTGATAACTGCTGTCGAAGAACTGATTGGGAAGCACCTCACGACTGAAAATGGATGAAGCAATTGGAATATATATACGCACCTCACAATTGGAATATATATACGCACGTCACAATTGGAATTGGTATATACATACGAAGCACCTCACGATTGGAATTAGATGAAGCAACTTGAATTGGAATTGGACGAAGCAGTTTTCTTCCTAATTAGTTGGAATTGGAATATAATTGAACGAAGGTCTTGTGAAGCAATGGAAGTTGAAGAGAGGATACGCACGTTTAATAGCTATCAGGTTGCAACCCACCAAAAATTAAGATAAAAATTAAGGTGTACTTTTTGCAAAAAAATTAAAGCGACGATGACCCAAGTATAAAATTTCAGGTTAGGGAACTTCTACGATACACCTCAAAAATTGAGGTGTACCGGTACTCCTGCTTCAAAAATTTATAATTTAACAATCATTTTATGAAATAAAGAGTTATTTATCAATATTTATATTTTATAAAACATCATTTTATAAGAAAAAACATCATTTCATTGTTTATAAGAATCATATTAAATTTTTAACATTTTCTTATAAAAAAATAATCAATATTCTTTGTTATATGTAACAAAAATTTAAAAAAAGTAAATTTTATTTCGTCGACACTTTTGGTAAATAAGATCCAATTATTGTAATTGTTAATGATTAAAAACAATTATTTTTCTTCAAAAAACAACCCAGTTTAATATTAATTTGATAATTTGGTGTACCGGTATACTCAAATTTGTGAGTGTACCATAGAATTTGCCTTCAGGTTATAGTTTAGATGCACTTAGTTCGGTAAATAAAATTACACACCTAAATTTAAGGGCTCGTTTGTTACGGATTAAAATAAAAGTGATTTTAATCTAAAATAATTTAGAGATTATATTTTATAGATTTTATGAAAAATCAGAATCTATTTTGTGTTTGTTTACCACGATAAAAATCACTTTTTAAACAAATAATTTGATTTGTTTGGATACAACTATATAAAAGTAATTTTTTGTTACAAAATTAATTCAATCTTTCAAACTATATTTTCTCTCTCCTCTAAAAAAATCTATTTTTTGAGAAGCTGCTCTTAACAACTTCTCATTCGAAACTATTTTTAGATTTTGATTTTTTTAAAAAGCTGTAACAAACGGATGCAAAACTCTTAAAAGTGATTATTTTTAAAAAAAAAATGATTTTTTCCTGAAAAAGCTATAACAAACGGGCTCTAAATTAACTATTCTAATTTATATATGTCTGCTCTCATTCTTAACTTTTGTGCAGCTTTGTCGTTAATTACAAATTGTTACAAGAAATCAACTCAGATTATTTGGGTAAAGTTTGTAAAGTAAAGGCAATATAGTAAATTGATATGTTAAGTCACGATTTAGTCAACCTACACAACATCTGAACCATAAAATTCTTATTCATAGTTTGGATTACAAAAGCTCCATTTTACACTGAAATTATTGTCTTGCCAATATGTATAGCTCTTTAAACAAAGGATAAGATGTCAAGAATATAAAATTCTTGCTTTATTACCATATATGAATCTTACTTAAAAGGCATATAACTATGGCATACTTTAGAAATAAGTAACATCATCTCAAAGAGTTGGTTACATGGGATCTCATATATTGGAGTTTGGTAAACCAGTCGCTTCTCAACTTATGGCTTATAAGTTGGTGGCTTTTTGTACACCGGAGGTTTTTTTTATAGGTGGCTTGTAAATCGAGGGCTTCTCAACCGGAGGCTTGTAGACATGTGGCTTCTCTAGCGGTGGCTTGTAAACTGGGGGACGTTTCTCAATTGGTGGCTTGTAAGCTTGAGCCTTCTGAATCGGTGGTTTGTATATATGTGGTGTTTCTACTGGTGGTTTGTATACATAAAACAGAAGAGTGACTTGTTGGAATATTTTATTATTTAATTATATTCCAATATCATTATGTGGGCAAATATCATAATAATAATTATATTAACTATTTATCAATTGTGAGTCTTAATTGATTAGTGATCAAATTAAGTAATAAGGCTATTAGATTTCTAATTGGATAATTAATTAAATATTTAATTA